>Ga0207426_1000150_pt1 | contig 186352 bp, 138 predicted proteins | sample AraplaMF_Cvi_mMS_FD_184265 | JGI IMG/M metagenome (GOLD analysis project Ga0207426, IMG submission 184265) | Arabidopsis root microbial communities from the University of North Carolina, USA - plate scrape MF_Cvi_mMS (SPAdes) (version 2) | ecosystem: Host-associated > Plants > Roots >...
ATGGGGAAAGGTATTCCTGCGTGAACAGCAGCCCTACCAGCTGCTCCTGCGGGTCGGCCCAGTAATGCGTATTAAAAGCGCCGCCCCAGCCAAAAGTGCCGGTACTAAAAGGCAGCAGGTAATTGTTCTTTGCCGTTTCCAGCGCAAAGCCAGCCAGGCTGAATTGAAAGTTTTCCGGCTGCGGCGGCAGCGGCGAAATGCGCATGCTATCCGTAAGCTGGTTAGTGAGCATCAGCTCCACCGTTTTGCGACCCAGCAATCTTTTATGCTTATACACACCCTTGTTTAAGTAAAGCGACAGGAACTTTGCATAATCCGCTACTGTGGAGCTTAAGCCCGCACCGCCGGATAAATAGGTGCCGCCCAGGTTAGGGAACAGGGGATCTACGCCTTCATAAATAGGATGGGTTACCGGCAGCAGCGCTGCACCTTTACTTTCATATAAGGTTACCAAACGGTTTTGCAGGCCGGCAGGTAAATGAAACCAGGTATCCGTCATTTCCAGCGGTTCAAATACCCGTTTGCGCAGGAAAACATCAAAGGGCTGCCCGCTCCAGATCTCCACCAGGTAGCCTAACAGGTCGGTGTTAAGGCCGTAGGTGAAAGCGGCGCCGGGATCATGCTGCAAAGGCATTTGCGCCAGTAAGGCCATCTTTTCCTTAATAGTGGAACGGGTAGTGCCAATGCCGCTGGGAATACCGGCTTTGGTATAAATGGCCCACATTGTGTGATCGCTGAAAATGGCCGGGTATGCAATGCCGGAGCTTTGGCGCAGCAGGTCGCGGATGGTTATTTCCCTGCTGGCCGGGCGGGTGGTATAGCTGCTGTCTGCTGCATTAAAATGCACCAGCACCCGCGGGTTTTTAAAGGCAGGAATGTAGTCGGATACCGGGTCGTCCAGCAGGAACTTCCCTTCCTCCCACAGCATCATTACCGCCAGGCTGGTAATGGCTTTGGACTGGGAGGCAATACGGAAAATGCTGTTGGTTTGCATGGGCTTTTTTGCAGCAGCATCTGCATAGCCAAATGCTTTGTTATAGATGATCTGCCCATTACGGATGATCAGCGCTGTGGCGCCGGGTATATGTTGCGCGTTAATGTGGCGGGTAATTAAGCTGTCAATACGGGCCAGGCGTGCAGGGTCAAAGCCCTGCTGTGCATTTGCCAGGGATGTGGCAAAAAGGATCCCTGACAAAAGCAGCACCTGCTTTTGCAAATATTTCATGATAAAAAAGTTATGATGGAATGTTGTTGGAAGAAGGGAGGGAGCTAAGAATGTAAATTTTTAAATCATAAATGTAAAATGTAAAAGTGGAATGCTGCTAGGGCTGGATAAGCCGTTTACGCGGCATCCCACTTTTATATTTAGCATTTGAAATTTTACATTCTGTTTATTTAGTTCTTATATAATTGATCTTACAAGACCACCGTCTGCACGCAGGGCGGCGCCGTTGGTAGCAGCAGAGAGCGGGCTGGCTACATAGGTTACCAGGTTGGCTATTTCATCCACACTGGCAAAACGTTGTATGAGGGAAGAAGGGCGTATGGTTTTAAAGAAATCTGCTTCCACTTCTTTCTCCGTTACGTTTTTGGAAGCGCCCATCTGCTTTATAAAATCTTCCACGCCTTCAGAGCGGGTAGGACCAGGCAGCACACTGTTCACCGTTACGCCGGTGCCTTTGGTCAGCTCAGCCAGGCCGCGGCTAATAGACAGCTGCGCGGTTTTGGTAGTACCGTAATGGATCATTTCTTCCGGGATGTGAATGGATGACTCACTGGAAATAAAAATGATGCGGCCCCAGTTCTTTTCCAGCATTTTAGGGAACAGCGCGCGTGACAGGCGTACACCGCTTAATACATTCACCTCAAAAAAGCGCAGCCATTCTGCATCGGTAATTTCTGTAAAGGGTTTGGGCTCAAAAATACCAGCGTTGTTAACAAGAATGTCTACTGCGCCCAGCTTAGCGATCAGCTGATCTACTTCCGCGGCTTTGGAAAAATCGGCGGCTATACCGGCTGCTTTGGCGCCGGGTACCTGCTGGTTCAGCTTTGCTACTGCTTCATCTACTTTCTGTTGTGATCTGCCGTTAATAGTAACGGTGGCGCCTTCCTGCAGCAGCTGTTTGGCAATGGCAAAACCAATGCCCTGTGTGGAACCGCTCACGAAGGCTGTTTTGCCTTTTAACTGTAAGTCCATTTTATTAATGTTTTATAAAGTTTATTATCAATTTCCGGGTGTAAAGGTCCGCATGAATTTCCTATAAATAAAATAGTTTGATTTATGGGTTGGTATAAATTTATTTATAGCTTTGCCGCATGATCAACTTTGAGTGGTACCGCACCTTTAAGGCCATTTACCAAACCGGCACCTTAACGGGGGCTGCACAGGAGCTGCTGATCTCCCAGCCTAATGTAAGTCAGCACCTTTCCTCCCTGGAAAGTTACATAGGCCAACTGCTATTTGAACGTAAGCCCCGTAAAATGGTGCCAACCGATTACGGCAAGCTGTTCTACACCCAGATCATTGAAGCGGTGGAGAAGCTGGAAAATGTAGAAACGCATTTCCGGCATGATTGTTTAAGCAAGCGGCTGCCATTAACCAGCATTGGCGCGCCCAAAGAATTTTTTACCGCTATGCTGGCCCCCCATGTAAGCCAGCTGCCGGCGCCTATTGTAGCGGAATTTGGCGTTACCAAAGACCTGGTGCCCCGCCTTACCAAAGGGGAGCTGCATTTTTTAATTTCCACCAAACAGCTGGACCTGCCTAATATTATATATGAACCGGCCATGCATGAAAAATTTTTGCTGGTAGCTAACACGGGGTTAAATACTATGGAGTTTGAGCAGCATATTGATAATGGTGAGCTGGATAAGGCAGAGGAATGGCTGCTCATGCAAAACTGGTTTGCCTACAGCAGTGACCTGATGATCATTCGCCGCTTCTGGTTAGAGAACTTCCGCAAAAGACCTTCCGTAAAACCACAATTTATCATTCCCGACTTTGATGCCATTATCAGCTCCCTGGTGCATGGGGAGGGTGTTTCCATTGTTGCTGATTACCTGGTAAAAGACCTGCTGGCGCAGGGATCCCTGAAAGAGCTGTGGCCGGGCATTGCCACTACCGGGAACACGCTGTACCTCGCTTACGATAAAACAAAAGTTACCACCACCCAGCTGGATATGATGCGCTACTGGCTGCAGCTATCTGTGCTTACCGTTGCTTAATGAACACATATTAACCGGAATTTTACCTGATTTTAACGCATCGGGGAAAAACTGGTTAAGATATGGGTATCTTAGGTAAAGATCAATAAAGGCATTTGTTCGGGCAATAGATAATTTTATGGCACTACAGAATGAAGGGGGGAAATTATCTATAATTCTTTTTATATTAATGCCGTATACATGTTGAGTGCTTTATCCATTGGATGATGATAGTACGTTGCTGCCTGCCAACAAGCAGCAAAAGCTGGTTTCCCCGAACAATGAGAACAATGAAACAACTGTGAACCAAAACTAAAATCTAAGTCGTCATGAATCCTAAGCCGTATCTGCTATTCATAATAGCAATCGTATGCTGTGTGGGAATGCGCGTCTATGCACAATCTGTTCCGCTTAAGGGTAAAGTAACCGACCAAGCCGGGAACCCTGTAATTGGCGCCACCATTAAGATCCAGCACAGCAGTAAAGGCACCACTGTAGGCGCCGATGGCACATTTGAGCTCAGCGTGGAAGCTAACGCTGTACTGGAAGTAACTGCCATTGGCTTTGATCCGGCCCGGGTGAATGTAGCCAATCAAACCACTATCACCATTACGCTTACTGAAAACAAAAAAGAGCTGAATGAAGTAGTAGTAACTGCTTTGGGCGTTAAGCGCGAAAAACGTGCGCTTACTTACAGCACACAGGAAGTAAAAGGCGCTACGCTGGTAGAAGCCAAGGAGCCCAACATTGTAAATGCACTATCCGGCAAGGTGGCCGGCGTGCAGATCACCAGCTCTTCCGGTACGCCGGGCAGCTCATCCCGTATTGTGATACGCGGCGCTACCTCCTTTTACGGGGAGAACCAGGCACTGATCATTGTGGACGGGGTGCCGGTGAATAATGATGAAACAGGCAACCTCAATTCCGGCCCGGGTACCAACCGCTTAGCGGATATTGACCCGGCTATTATTGAAAATATCAGCGTGCTGAAAGGCGCTGCTGCTACCGCGTTGTATGGCTCTGCCGGTGCAAGGGGCGTTATTATGATCACTACCAAAAGCGGTACCGGGGTTACTAAAAAGCCTTCGGTAACTTTTTCGCAGGATGTTTCTTTTGAAACACCCTGGCTGCCGGAAGTGCAGGATAAATATGCACAGGGTGAATACAATACCGTTACCAAACAATACGAATATTTTAATGGTGAGGATAAAAAGACCAGCAGCTCCTGGGGCCCGTTAATGGATACTTTAACGGTGAACGGGCAAAAGTTAAAGAAGTATAACCAGTTGAAAGACTTCTTTAAAACAGGCATTACCAGCAATAGCACCGTGAGTGTGAATGGTGGCAATGGCCTGTCAGACTACTTCGTGTCCTACTCTTACCTGAAGCAGACCGGTACCACTCCCAAAACGGATTATGACCGGCATGCGCTGTTTGCAAAATACAATACCAAAATATTAAACAACCTGACCAGCACTTTCCAGCTGAACTATTCCAGCTCGCAGAACGACCGCCTGCCGGAAGGTTATATCCTGGAAGCGCCCATCTGGACGGTGCTTACAGCGCCTATCTCCTGGAACCCGCTGCCCTATGAGAATGCAGATGGTACCCAGCGCGTGTTCCGTTATTCAAGAAACAATCCTTACTGGGTGCTGGATAATATTTATAACAAAGCAACCGTGAACCGTTTTATACCGGTTATAACGCTGCACTATACACCTACCAACTGGTTAACTATCACAGAAAGAATGGGTGCAGATATTTATTCTGAACAGGATAAGTACCGCGAATCCAGGGGCTCTGCAGCAAACCCTCCGGGCCGTATTATTGAGCAGAATTTAAACTACCGCCAGTTTAATCACGACTTTATTGTAAATGCCACTAAAGATGTGGGCAGCTTTAACCTGAACCTGCTGCTGGGTAATAACGTATACTCCGCTTATAACCAAACAGAGTATGCAAAGGGTACGGGTTTGAATATTGATGATTTTGATAACATTGGCCAGGCATCTGCTATCACCTATAATGAAACACATTACCAGAGCCGCAAAGTAGGTTTTTACGCGCAGGCTAATGTGGACTGGAAGCGGATGTTCATCCTGTCCCTGACCGGCCGTTATGACGGCAGCTCCGTACTGTCGCGGGATAAGAGCTTTTACCCTTACGGTTCTGTAGCCGGCAGCTTTGTATTCTCTGAACTATTATCACCGGCCGTTACAGATGTAATGAACTTTGGTAAGATCCGTTTGTCTTATGCAACCGTGGGTAATGATAACGTACGCCCATACCAGCTAAATACGCCTTACCAGCTGCCGCAGGGTAGTGGTGATGTTGCCGGGGTAGCCGGTATTGTTAACACAAACTACGTTTTCCCCTTCCAGGGACAAACCGGTTACCTGCTGAGCCAAACGTTGGGTAACCCCAACCTGAAGAATGAACGTCTGAATGAAGTTGAAGTCGGTTTGGAAACTAACTTTTTCCATAACCGCCTGGGGCTGGAAGCTTCTTATTTTGTACGTAAAACAAAAGACGGTATAATCCCCGGTGTGCCCATTGCACCCTCTACCGGTTATGCCGGCACTACCGTAAACTCTGCACAAATGCAGAACAAGGGGCTTGAAATATTGCTGAATGCCAAACCGGTACAAAGCAAGGATTTCAGCTGGGATATGACGATCAATTTCACCCGCATCCGTAATAAAGTATTAGCTATTTACAATGGCCAGTCACAGATAGGGAATGGTTTTACCAGCATTATTGTAGGCCAGCCTTACGGTGCAATTGTAGGCACCATGTTTAAAAGAACCGCCAGCGGTCAGCTGCTGATAGATGATACAGGTTTGCCCTTCTCTGACTCCACCGGTGTAATAGGGAATATTAACCCTGACTGGATGGGAGGCATCTCCAACACCTTCAGGTACAAACAGTTTAGCCTGAGCTTTTTGTTTGACATGAAAAAGGGCGGCGATATACAGAATAACGTAGACGGCTATGGGTACTTTTACGGTACGCCCAAAGCAACAGAAGATCGTGCAGACCGGGTAGTGCCAGGCATCAATGCATCCGACAATAAGCCCAACACCACCGTGGTAACCGGGCAGGATTACTGGCGCCGTTTAAACGCGGTAACAGAATCTGTGATACAGGATGGTACTTATGTAAAGCTGCGTACTATTAGCCTGAGCTATGATTTTGGTAAATCGCTTTTCCCGAACAGCTTTGTAAGATCAGCTTCGCTCATTGTAACCGGGCGTAACCTGTGGATCTATAGTCCACACTTTACCGGCGGCGATCCGGAAGTAAGCTCCTTTGGCGCAGCCAATGGATCACTGGGGATGTATTCATTCTCTACGCCCACCTCACGTTCTGTGAACTTTACATTGAAAGTAAGTTTCTAAAAACTTAATTGAACTGTCATGAACAAAGTAATATATATCATTGCAATAGCAGGCTGCCTTCTGGCGGGTGGCTGTAAGAAATTCATTGATGTGAATAAGGATCCCAACCGCCCCTCGTCCGTACAGGAACCGCTGATACTGGCGCCTGCGGAGCTGGTGGTTACACAGTCATTATATGCCGGGAATGCAGCCACCATTATACAGGAGTACGTGCAAGCCATGGCGCTGAACCAGCCCGTACCCAATTCCGGCACCTACTTCATGGTGCAATCGGATATGAACGGCGACTGGACCGTTCTATATGCCTCTTGCCTGAATAACCTGGCGCGGCTGGATTCTGTGGCTACCTTAAACGGGAATACGAATTATTCAGCCATTGCTAAAATACTGGAAGCATTTTGCTGGGGACAAGGTACTGACCTGTGGGGGGACATTCCTTACACCCAGGCATTGGCAGGCGCCGGTAACTATACGCCGGTGTATGACAAACAGGAAGATATTTATAAAGGCATTCAGCAGCTGCTGGATGATGCCATTGCGGCCATAGCCAAACAAGGCGTTGTATTACCGGGGGATGATGATTATCTATACAAAGGAGATATGGCTAAATGGCAAAAGCTGGCCTATACATTAAAGGCGCGTTATTACATGCACCTTACCAAGGCTCCGGGTTATAATGCCGCTACTCAGGCCGATCTTGCATTACAAGCGCTGGAGAAGGGTATGACCGCTAATGATGATGATCTGAAATTTCCTTACGAGGGCATTGATGGGCAGGAAAACATCTGGTATCAAACCTTTTTGTCGACATCCACCTTTGTACTGGCATCCGGTTTTATAGACACCTTGAAAGTGCGTAATGATCCCCGCTTGACCTATATGGCAAAACCCGCAGAAGAAACCGGTTTATATACCGGCCGGCAAATAGGAACTCCAACTGGCAGCCTGAAATCCTATTCCTATCCCAGTGATTTTTACCAAGGTGCTAAAGCTTACAATTATGTAGTGAATTATTCGGAGGCCCTGTTCCTGAAAGCAGAAGCAACCCTCATTAAATCAGGATTTGCAGCGGCGCAGCCTATTTACCAGCAGGCCATACTGTCGCACATGACAAAGCTGGGCGTAACCAGCGGCGCTATAAGCACCTATATGACCGCACGTGGAACGCTGACTGCGGCCAATGCGCTGCAGCGTATTATGGAAGAAAAGGCCACTGCCAACTTTTTATCTGTAGAGAATTTTACGGATTGGAGAAGGACCGGGTTTCCCGTAATAAAGAAAGTGCTGAGTGGCTCTTCAGAGGTGCCGCGCCGCCTGTTATACCCGCAGGTAGAGGTGATCTCTAACCCGCAACCACAGCAGAGCGCCAAGCTTACTGACCGTGTGTGGTGGGACCGGCAATAACGGGTTTGATAAATAGCGATTAATAAAACGGGTTATCCCGGAAAAGCAGCAGCCGGTTTGTGTAAAAACAAACCGGTTGCTTTTTTTTAAGATCTTTATTCGCTTCTTAAACTCTTTATTGGATTCATTAAGGCTGCTTTCATTGACTGGAAGCTGATGGTGAACACAGCTACCACCATCATCAGCAAACCGGCTATGGCAAAGGCCCACCAGGGTATGGCAATACGGTAGGCAAAATCATCCAGCCATTGGTTCATGGCCCACCAGGCAATGGGCGTAGCTATTACAACGGCTATTACTACCAGGCGAATGAAATCCCGCGTCAATAGATGTATAATGCCGGTTACGCTGGCGCCCAGCACTTTGCGGATGCCTATTTCCCTGGTACGGCGGCTTACGCTGTAGGCAGTAAGGCCTAGCAACCCTAGGCAGGTAATGAAAATGGTGAAGACGGAAAAAATGGTAACGATCTGGCCTAAACGTGTATCTGCCAGATATTGCTGGTTAAACATATCGTCCAGGAAAAAGTAGTTGAACGGGTGATCTTTAAAATAAGCCTGCCATTTTTTTTCTACCGCACTTACGGTATGGCGTATGTCGCGGGCATTCATTTTTACCGCAAAATAGTTAGTATACCGTGGCTCATACATATGTATCATGGGCAGCAGGGCTTCTTTTAAAGAGCGCTGGTGGTAGTTCTTCATTACGCCTGCAATTACTGGCTGCCCGCCCCAGAAATTTATTTTGCTGCCAACGGCTGCTTCCGGCGACGCAAAACCCAGCAGGCGCACGGTTTCCTCGTTAACCAGCACTTCGTCCTTATTGAGTGAGCCGGCTATAAAATTGCGGCCGGCGGCCATTTTAATATCCATAGCCGGCACAAAATCAGCATCTACACCATAGACATAATAGTTATAGCTTGACTTTCGATCTGCGCCTACCCGCGTTACGCCGCTGGTTGAGGAAATGTCGCTTATATCCATACCTGGCATAGCACCGCCCATGGCTACCCTGCTTACGCCGGCCAGCTGCTGCAGCTCAATTTTAAATGCCGCGTTGCTGGTGCTGTCATTTTCCAGCGCGGGCGCTTTTATAACCATTAGCTGGTCCAGGTTTACGCCCAGGTCCTGGCTGCGCATAAAATATAATTGCTTGTATACAATAATAGAGGCTACCAATACCACAGAGGCAATGGTGAACTGCCCTACAACCAGTGTTTTCCTTAATGCCCCGCCCTCCAGCGCATTGGTAAAGCTGCGGTTCAGCGCACTTACTGATTTTACGGACGATAAGGCTATGGATGGGTATAGGCCGGACAAAAGCCCGTTCAGCAGGAACAGGGCTGCACAGGTCATCCAGAAGTAGCTGCTGGTAAAAATGCCCACTGTAGCCCCTTTACCCACAATATTGGCGTACATGGGCAGGCACAGTTGTATGAACAGCAGCGCCAATGCAAATGCCATGATATTAATGAGCAGGGATTCTGTAAAGAACTGTTTTACCAGCGTCCAGCGGTTGGCGCCCAGTATTTTCTTTATGCTGGCTTCTTTGAGGCGTTCTGCAGCACGGGCGGTAGTAAGGTTCACGTAGTTAATGGTGCCTATCAGCAATATCAGGAAAGCTACTACCAGCAGGAACTGTACGGTTTTGGCATCGCCGTTCACTTCCGGTTCATAGGTTTTCCGGGAATGCAGGTGTATGTCTTTGATCAGTTCTGCTTTATAGATCTTATCCTTTAAGCGTTCTTTGGAAAAGGCTTTCAGCTTGTCGTTAAAGGCTGCCAAACTGGTATGAGGGGCCATTTCCAGGTAAGTGAAATTATTATTGGCATTCCAGCCGTTCAGGTCATACCCCTGCTTTGCCACAAAGTTCAGGGACAGCAGGATGTTATATTTCAGGTGGGTATTTTCCGGTACATCTTTTATGACACCGGTTACAGTGACTACCTGCGATCTGAAATTTAAAGTTTGCCCAATAGGGTTTTGGTTTCCAAAGATCCTGGCTGCGGTACTTTGGGTGATCACTGCATCCATAGCACCTTTCAGTGCCGTAGATGTATCGCCCTGTATAAAGCTGCAGTTGAATATGGAAAAGAAAGAAGCATCTGCTGCATATATTTGATCTACCAAAAAAGCCTGCCGCCGGGTGTTGGTTATTTCACTTTGTCCTATCCGTTGTACCCGCACAAAATCTTTTACTTCCGGCAGCTGTTTTTTTACCGCAGGGGCCATGGGCGGGTGGGTTTCACAATCTGTTACCACATAAGCGCCATCTTTATACAGGTCCAGCGTTACGCGGTAAATATTATCTGCTTTGGTATAAAAGTTTTCGTAACTATTTTCAAAGCGTACATAGTTTATGATGAGCAGGAAAGCGGCCATGGCTACAGCCAGCCCGGTAATATTGATAATGGAATAAAAACGGTCTTTCCAGAGATTACGCCAGGCAATTTTAAGCGAGTGATTTTGCATGTCGGGTAGAATGAGTTGCATACAAGGCACAGTCTTTATGCCAAATACGCATTCTGCTCATTTTCAATGAATAAGCGATATTGGTGCCAGTTGCTTTGTCCGGAAACGGACAGGGCCTGTCCGCTAATGCTAGTCAAATAATTCCTGCTCTTCTGTGTAGTACGTTTTACGGCCGCCTACTGCTTTGTGCTGAATGGTGGCGCCGGAAGGGCTATGTGTTTTTTTAGGGTTGTGAATATCCATGAAATCACGTACCTCGCCGCTGATAATATCCGGGTGTGTTTTCAGGATCTGTTTTTCTGCTTTGTGCAGCACATCTTTAATGGATTTGGCCAGCGCTTTTATTTTAGGTTCCGGAATTTTCTGGCTGCTGGAAAAGGGAGAAATGCCGGCATCCCACAAAATTTCATCGGCATAAGCATTACCAATACCGCGAATAATGTGCTGGTCCAGCAGCAGGTTTTTGATATTGCCCTTTGTTTTGGAAAGCTGTTCTTTCAAAAAGGCAGCTGTCATTTTAGGTGACAGTGCATCAATGGCCTCCCGCTCTTCGGGGTTCAGGGTAGGGGTGGCTTGTCCAAAACCGTCTGTCATGGCCAGCCCGGTGTCATCATCAAACAGCAGCTCAATGATGGTATGTTTATGGGTATTCTTCTTTTCATATAAATGCAGCTGCCCGCGCAGCATTAAATGTAAGGCCAACACATCGCCGCTGTCAAAATCAAAATGCAGCTCTTTACCTACACGGTGCACTTTTTTCAGCTTCTGATCCTTTAATGTTTTTTGCAGGGCTGCGGCAGATACATTCAGCTTTTTAGCGTTGTGCACCGTAACCTTCTGCAAGGTTTTTCCTGCTAATGCTTTTTCCAGGTTACGGCTAAACACCTGCAGATCTGGTAATTCAGGCATGGCGGTTATTTTTTATTGTACCAATTTAATATTTCATTCCCAATGGCTTTTATGAATTTCTTATCGGTATTGCTGTCTGTTTTCCAACCGCTTTTCAGGTAACGTACAATACCTATCTGCTCATCATTCAGGGTTACATCCAGCTTGGTGCATACCCCGTTTAAACAGGTTTGCGTAATGGGAATGGCTTCTCCTTTATAATCTTTTCCATTGTAGTTAAAGGCTACGGGTATGGGTTCCTGCTCCAGCTGTGCGATCAGCTCCTGTAAAAATTCCACTAAATGTTTGCGTTGGGTTTTGGCGCTCACGCTCCACTTTTCACTGTCAAAACGTTTATGCGCCAGCTTTAGCTTAAGCCCGCTCATGGAGGTGGTGTAATCATCTGCATTCAGCTTGCGTACATTCTGATGTGCAAATATATACCAGTGGTAAGCTGTGCCCACAGGCACCCCGCTGCCATCCGGCGCTTTACCTGCGCGGCGTTTGGTTACGGCGTAGGATATTTCCCAAAGGTCCGGCGTGATCTTGGTTTCATGCCATTCCCCTTTGTCATAATACCATTTGTGGCTTTTACCCACTTTCATACCGGTATATCGCTGTCCTTCAAATTCCTTGAACTGGTCGTAGGTAACGGAAAGGTCTTTGAGCGCTTCCTTTTTTTTACGGGTAGGAGGCACCTTTTCCGTGGCGGTTGCTTTCTTTGCAGGTTTACGTTTAACCGGTTTACGTTTGGCAGGGCTTACCCTGGCTTTGGATGCAGTGGCCATAAAAATATTTTTAATGAGCACATGCTTACAGAAAGCCTAAAGGCTTTACTGCGCCACAGCTCATCAGTAGCGGGCTGTAGTTATATACTGCTCTTTTTAAGGGTAGCCTCAAAGCATGTGCCTAAATATGGCGGCTTTGCCGTATTTTAATGATATGATCTGCCGTTTGGGATTATTTATATTTTTAATGATGACTTATTTTTCCGCATCTGCACAGCTGGAACAACAAGTAAAAGATACGCTGGCTAAATACCCCGGTGTGTTTGCCGTGGCTTTTAAAGACCTGCAAACCGGCACTGAGCTGCTGATCAATGCGCAGGAAACTTTTCATGCAGCCAGCACTATGAAAGTGCCGGTAATGATAGAAGTGTTTAAACAGGCGGCTGCGGGGCGGTTTGCGTTATCGGATTCCGTACTGGTGAAGAATGAATTTAAAAGTATTGTGGATAGCAGCGTTTATTATTTAAACCCGGAAGACGACAGCCAGGAGGAGCTGTACCAGCAGCTGGGCACACGCAAAACTTTATCTGCATTAATGTATGAGATGATCATCATGAGCAGCAACCTGGCTACCAATCTTATCATTGAAATGGTAGGTGCTAAAAATGTAACCCAAACCATGCGCGCCCTGGGCGCTGCGTATATACAGGTGCTGCGGGGTGTGGAAGATGAGAAGGCCTTTGAAAAAGGATTGAATAATACTACCACCGCTTATGACCTGATGCTGTTATTTGAAAAAATAGCAACGGGAAAGGCGGTAAATGCTGCAGCCTCCCAGGCTATGATCAAAATATTACTGGATCAGCACTTTAATGATGTGATCCCCGCTCTTCTGCCGCCGGATGTAAAAGTGGCCCATAAAACCGGTGAGATCAGCGGCGTGCGGCATGATGCAGGTATTGTGTTTTTGCCTGATGGCCGTAAGTATGTGCTGGTGCTGCTCTCCAAACAGCTCCCCGATGTTAAGGCAGGCGTACAGGCCATGGCCAATGTTTCTGCCCTTGTTTACCGGCATATGCAGGCAAGATGAACTATACTATAGTATACTACCTATTTGTTTGTATATTGTGGTATTGATAATTCCTGTTATGAAGAAGTTTTCCATTGCTGTTCTTTTATTAATAAGTGTCTTTGGGACAGATATTCTGTATGCGCAGTCAAAGGCTACCTGGATCTGGTACCCCGGCGATTTTGAAATATGGCTGGGCAATAAAATGCAGAACCGGCGTACGGAACGCGGCGCTTTCCTGCCCCCTTTCTGGCGCATGGATAGTCATTATGTGCTGATGGATTTTCACAAAGTATTTAATCTTGTTGCGCCGGAAGAAGTTACCCTGTATGCAGAAGGATCGTATAACGTAAAGCTGGATAGCAAAATGCTGCCGGGCCGCCCGCAAAAAGTAACCATACCGGCCGGAGAGCACCGGCTGAATATAAAAGTATACAACCAGAGCCAGGTGCCTGCCATTTTTGTGCAGGGCAAAACCGTGGTATCCGATTCTACCTGGAAGGTAACTTACGAGGATAAGGAATGGATTGATGCCACGGGCATGGTATCCTCCCAGTCAGGCACTAAATGGCTGCAGGCCGGTTCCTGGAACTTCCAGGATCCCTTAGTACCGCCCTCTCAATTCAAGCTGAATGTGCAGCCGCAATCGCCTGTAAAAACCATGCGCAATGCGCAATCCATGCTGGTGGATTTTGGTAAGGAAACATTTGGATTTATACAGCTGCATGGCTTAAAGGGGAATGGTAAAGTAGCCATTTATTACGGAGAATCGCAGGAAGAAGCACTGGCCACCACTACCTGTGAAACGCTGGACCAGCTGGATGTGCAGCAGGCGGCTGCTAAAGATTCCACCATGCCGCTTTCCAAGGCATTCCGTTTTGTGAATATACAGTATGAAGGAGATGTAAAAATAGATTCCGTGTCTATGTTGTACGAGTATTTACCTGTAACTAACCGGGGCAGCTTCCGCTGTTCCGATGAGCAGGTGAACCAGATCTGGAACGTGGCCGCCTACACGCTGCATTTAAATACCCGTGAGTTTTTTATTGACGGTATTAAGCGCGACCGCTGGATCTGGTCCGGCGATGCGTACCAGAGCTTTCTGATGAACTATTACCTTTTCTTTGATGCGCCTACGGTATCCCGCACCCTGCTGGCCCTGCGCGGTAAAGACCCGGTGAGCAGCCATATAAATACCATCATGGATTATACCTTTTACTGGTTCCTGGGTATTTATGATTATTACCTGTATACCGGTGATGAAACTTTTATACAGCAGTTTTACCCACGCATGCAAAGCCTCATAGACTTTTGCCTGCAACGCCGCAATAAGAATGGTATGCTGGAAGGCCTGCCCGGCGACTGGGTATTTATTGACTGGGCAGATGGGTTAAGCAAACAGGGAGAAGTAAGCTTTGAGCAGCTGTTATTTTGCCGCAGCCTGGAAACTATGGCCCTGTGTGCAGATCTTGTAAAGGATAATGCGGGTGCAGCGCAGTATAAGCAGCTGGCTGCCGACCTGCGTACCAAACTGTTTGCTTATTACTGGGATGCCGGCGAACAGGCGCTGGTGCATAGCCGCATAAATGGTACGCCTACCAATTATGTAACACGTTACAGCAACATGTTCTCCATATTTTTTGATTACCTCAATGAAGCGCAGAAGCAGGGCGTGAAACAGCATGTACTGCTGAATGACAGTGTGCAGCAGATCACCACGCCATATATGCGTTTTTATGAGCTGGAAGCCTTATGCGCCATGGGCGAGCAGAATTATGTGCTGAAGGAAATGAAGGATTACTGGGGCGGTATGCTTAAGCTGGGCGCTACCTCTTTCTGGGAAAAGTATGATCCCAAAGAAAAAGGCGCGGAACATTATGCCATGTATGGCCGGCCATTCGGGCGCAGCCTATGCCATGCCTGGGGCGCCAGCCCTATTTATTTGTTAGGTAAATATTATTTAGGTGTGCGGCCTACGGCGCCGGCTTATAAAAGCTGGATAATGGAACCAGCTTTGGGCGGCCTGCAATGGATGGAAGGCAATGTGCCTACGCCAGACGGGGATATTAAAGTGTATTGCAGCACTAAACAGATCAAAGTGCAATCTGGTACGGGAACGGGTACACTGCGTTTTAAAAGTAAAAATAAACCTGTTTGTGTGGGCGCGGAGATAATTGCAAGGGGGAGTGGGGTGTATGAGATAATGATAGAAAAAGGGAAGGCGTATGAGGTAAAGTATAGATTATAATACATTCGCTTTTTGTAACTTCACCAGCGTGTAATTACGCAAATGGAAAAGAATACAATTCATGCGGCTTTATTAGGCGTAGCCATTGGAGACGCTTTAGGCGTACCGGCAGAGTTTGAGGACAGGGAAACTTTAAAACTTAAGCCGGTTGTTGATTATGAAGGGTACAAAAGTCATGATCAGCTTCCAGGTACTTTTTCTGATGATAGCTCGTTAACTTTTTGTTTGGCAGAATCGCTGGTGAATGGCTATGACCTAAAGGATGTGGGCCGTAAATTTATTGCATGGTACCGGAGAGCTTACTGGACTGCCCGTGGAGAGGTATTTGATATTGGAATGACTACAAGAAGGGCTATTGAGCGATTGGAAAGAGGGATCCGCCCAGACCTGGCAGGTGATTTTGAACCAGAGTATAATGGAAATGGTTCCCTGATGCGCATAATGCCTTTGCTTTTTTATATCAGGGATATGAGTATAGAAAACCGCTATGCTATCACCAAAGAAGTATCCTCTATTACACATGGTCATATACGCTCCGTAATTGCCTGCTTTTACTATCTTGAATTTTCCCGGTGTTTGCTTAATGGTATGGATAAGCATATTGCTTATGCACAAACAGCACCGGAGGTGCATACGTTCATTACACAACAGTGTATCGCAGCCAGTGAAATAAGCCTGTTTGATCCCCTGTTGAAAGAAGATATTGCACAATACAATATTGACACCATTCCTTCTTCCGGATACGTAATAGACACACTGAAAGCCAGTATATGGTGTTTTCTAAATACCGATAGTTATGAAAAAGCGGTATTAACCGCTGTGAACCTGGGCAATGATGCAGATACTACCGCTGCTGTTACCGGCGGCCTGGCCGGCCTGTATTACGGGTATGAACATATTCCTGAAAAATGGAAGGATGGCCTGCACCGGCATGAAGATATTTATAACTTATGTGAAAGCCTTACCATAAAGTATTTATAAATTTATGCCAAACACATCCCTTAATGCCCTCTTAGCTGCATGAAACCCGCACATGCCATGCACGCCGCCACCGGGCGGTGTGGAAGAAGAACAGATATAAACACCCTTAGCAGATGTTTTGTACGGCGACCAGCGCAATGCCGGGCGGGTATATAATTGCTGAATGTTCTGTATGCCGCCATTAATATCACCACCAATATAGTTGGGATTATAAGCCTGCATTTGGGCGGTATGCATAGTATGCCGGCCTATGATCAGCTTTTTAAAACCCGGTGCATAACGCTCTACCTGGTTCTCTATAATCTCCGTCATATCCTGCTGCGAGCCATTGGGTACATGGCAATACGCCCAGGCTACCTGTTTACCTTGCGGAGCGCGGGAGGTATCAAACAAACTTTGCTGCGCTAATAATACGTAAGGTTGCTGTACATGCTGCCCGGCGGCAGTAGCTTTTTCACCGGCTGCGATCTGTTCAAAGGTACCGCCTAAATGCACAGTGCCAGCCTGCCTGCATTCGGCTGCAGTAAAGGGAATGGGGCCATCCAGCGCCCAATCTATCTTAAAAACGCCCATGCCATACTGGTAGTGTTGCAGCTGCCATTTGTATAAAGCAGAGAACTGATCGCCGGCTATGCTCAGCAGCTGCTTAGGTGTTACATCCAATAATACGGCGCGGGATGAGGGCAGCTGGTTCAGCTTTTGTACATAAAAGTTAGTTTCAATTTTTCCGCCCAGCGATACAAAGTAAGCGGCCAGCGCTTTGGCAATTGCGATCGATCCGCCAACCGGAACAGGCCAGCCCTGGGCATGCCCTGCTGCCAGTAATACCAGCCCAATGGCCGATGTGGTGAGGTTGCTAAGCGGTTGTATGGCATGCGCGGCCATCCCGGCCCATAAGCCCCTTGCTTTTTGCGTGTGAAAGCGTTTAGCCAGGTACGTTGCAGACGTTAATGCATTCAGTCCAAAACGGGCCATCACTAAGGGGTGTTTGGGAAAACGTAAAGGCCCCAGTATATCAGGCGCCAGCTGTGGCAGATCTTTTACCAGTGGCTGCAGCAGCTGCAGATAGGTTTGCTCATCGCTGCCTAAGAGCTGTGCAGTTTCCTGGATGGATTTTTTTAACACGGCAGCGCTGCCATCATCAAAAGGATGCGCTGCGGCTACTTCCGGGTATATGAATTGCAGGCCATGCTGTGCTAAAGGTAAAGAAGAGAAAAAAGGAGAGATAACAGCAGTGGGGTGAATGGCAGAACAGATATCGTGCACAAAACCCGGCAACGTAAGCTCTGCAGAGCGTAAGCCGCCGCCAATCGTTTCCTTTCCCTCTACCAGTAAAACGGATAAGCCTGCCTGCTGCATAGCAATGGCTGCTGCCAGTCCGTTGGGGCCGGAACCTACTACCACCGCATCATATTCGGATTGCTGCATGTTATCAAAAATAGATGTTTTTTACTGACAATGTGGTACGCTTATTTCCATTTTTCCGGTTTGAACAGCACCTTACCATCCCGCTGTATTACCCAGGCGGTAATGGGATTCATATGATACCCGCCCATATCCGTGCCGCGTGCATTCACTAATTGTTGTAAGGTAGGCTGCATGTATCCTGTTTCATCAATGGCCCGGCTCATGATCTCTGTAGTGTCGCCGTTCCACTGCCATAAATAACGGAAACCGGTATGCGCCTTGTCCAGCACAGGCTCCTGTAAACGGGCTGCCTGCCAGGTTTTGCCGGCATCGGTACTCACCTCTACTTTTACAATCTTGCCCCATCCGCTCCACGCAATACCGCGGATCTCTATCCAGCCTTTGGCCACCTGCTGCGGAAAAGCAGGGAAGGTAATGATGGAGCGGGCATCCATCTCAAAGCTGAACTGGCGGATGCGGTCTTTTACGGCATAGGTATATTTGGATGTTTCTTCCCGCGTCATATAAGGCTGGTCAGAAAGTTCCAGGCGGCGCAGCCATTTTACACTGGTATTACCTTCCCAACCCGGCAGCAATAAACGTGCAGGATAACCCTGCTCCGGGCGGATCGCTTCCCCATTCTGCGCATATACGATCATGGCATCGTCCCAGGCTTTTTTAACAGGAATGCTGCGGGTCATAATGGCGGCATCGCCACCTTCAGCCAGGAACCAGCTGGCATTGGGCTGCACGCCTACTTCGCGGAACAGGGTAGAGAGCATTACGCCCGTCCATTCACTCTGGCTGGTAAGGCCGCAAATTTCCTGCGGGGTAAGCGTTTCCTTACTATTGCGGAAGTTACCGGAGCATTCTAAAAAACAGATGCGGGATACGGAGGGAAAACGTTTCAGATCGGCCAGGCTGAACACCATGGGTTTATTCACCATGCCATGGATCAGCAGCTCATATTTATGCGGATCCATCACCGGCACCCCGGCGTGATGGCGCTCGTAATGCAGGTCAGACGGTGTAATGATCCCATACAGATCCTGCAGCGGTGTGCGCGAAGAAATATCGGAAGTTTTTTTTACCACGTGCTCAAATGCAGAGCGGGTGCCTATTTCACCGGGAGGCGGACCTATTATTTTAGTAGGGTCTGCTTCCTGCAGCACAGATTCCGGTATGGCTGCCTGGATCATTTTCCCGTAAGAGGATTTGAACAGCATTACAGCGGCAGTGGCGGCGCCGCCTAACATAGTGCGCCGGCTGATCTTTCTTTTAATCATACTATCACGGTTAGCGAACCTCCGGCCCACCATGCCGGTTATCCGGTATAAATAATTTTTTTGCAGGCATGGTCACCTTGGGTAAAGATGCTGCGTTCATTACTGTTTGCGCGGTAATAATTTTGTTGGCATGTAAAAGGTAAGCGGTAAGGCTATATACTTCATTATCCGTTAAGGTACCGGGCGCATTGTAAGGCATGGTGCGGCGTACATAATCAAAAATGGTAGTCGCATAAGGCCAGTAGTTGCCAATGGTCTTTAACTTGTTGCGGTCTGCGCCGGCGCTGTCATTCATCAGTACAGGGCCGGGTAGCTTCACATCCACCGGTTCTGTACCGGTGCCATGGCAGGCGGCGCACTTAGCCATGTAAATGGTTTTGCCGGTAGTGGCATCACCGGCGCCGGGTGGTAACCCTTTTCCATCCGGCCGTATGTCTATATCCAGCTTTGCTATTTCAGCCTGCGTGGCCGGCCGGCCCAATCCAAAGGTAGCCGGCCAGTTAGCAGTATCCTGTAAAACCACTGTGCTGTTACTATTGTGCTTACAGGACATGCAGAGCAGCATATAACTGTACAGTATATACGTTTTAATATTTACCTGCATCCAACGTACTGGGTTTTACCTGGTAGGGCCGGTTTATGCGGTCCAGCACTACGTAAATAGAATCTTTATGCTCATCCACACCTTTCAGTATTACGTGCGATCCGTCTGTTGTTTCATATTGCAGCACCATGCGGTTCCGATTATCATTTTTGAGCGGCACGGCAAATTCGCGGTCGCGGCGGGCCGTCCATACAGTTTTATCGATCATGTGGTTCTCATCGCCAATGTGCGCCCAGGCTGCTTTGGAGATCCAGTTACGGTCTGAAGTATCTTTGTCGCGCTTGCGGCCTTCTTTAGCCAGCGGCCTGCCTGCATTCAGATCATAATTCTGATCGCCACCCACACCGGCTACGCGGTTCCTGCGGTCGGGAATGGCTTTGAATTTATCCTGCAGGTATAATACATGATCAATGCTATCTGCATAGTAATGGAATACCCGCTGCCCGCCACCGGTACCGGTAAGCTCAAAGGTGCGGTTAATGTCCCGCATGGGATCGCCACCACCGTTAGAGAGATCAATGAACGTTGCACGATTAACCGTATACGTCAGGCTGGTCCATTTTTCAAAGGTTACCCGTTGCCAGCGGATGCTATCCGTAGGATCGTAAGGAATAACCTTATTATTGATGCGGAACTCCGTTACCCGGTAGTTGCCTCTTAAAGCACGCACACCGGCCGTGGAGGGTTGCTTGTAGGGATCATACTTATAGTTCACCAGCTGCAGGTAATACAATACACCCAGGAACAATACGATCACACCTGTTTTCAACGCTACGCGCGCATACTGCCAGCTTTTTGATAATACAGGGAAATGGTATACCGGAACGGTATATTCCTCTTTGATCCAGTACCGGTACAGCTTAGGCACATCCTGCACCAGCAAAAAGCCGCCTAACAGCACAAAGTAAGAGCTGTATACGTGCACACCGCCATCATAGGCAAAGTTCACATACACAATATCGCCTAAAGCGCCTACCAGCAGTGCTGCGCCCAGGGTAGTGGTTTTGCGGAAGAACAGCAGCGTACCGGCCGTTACCTCCACTATGCCTGCAAATACCTGGTACCAGGGCACAATACCGATGATAAGCCAGTAGATCTTTTGTGCAGAAAAATCGCCAAAGTTAGTGTTCAGCAATCCCAGGGAGGGAAAAGGCATTTGCACCGGCAGCAGCTTGGTAAAGCCAAAGCCAATAATACCAATGCCGGCACGGTAACGCACCACTACCCGCAGCCAGTAATACAGCTGGTTATATTCCAATGGCGGATTTTTCCGGCGGCTGTCTATCACTGTCCATATCAGCCCACCTACAATAGATACCAGGAAGGTAATGATCCAGTTAGCATAACCATACAGGGGACTGCCAAAGATGGTGTTGCCAAAAACATTGATCCCGGAGCCGAACCGCGCAATATCATATAGGTCGCGGTAATGCAGGCGCGCCCAGTTAATACGAAATACATGGCTGTACCATTCCGCATTATTGGGAATGGAGATTGCCACAAAAAAGATGAATGCAATACGGAAAGCAATCAGCTCATATGTTTTCCAGGGCGTGGAAATGCCGGGCAGGGGCGGAAGCTGGTTATTCCGTGCGGCATGTATTTCAGGAATGGTGATGGTAGACATAACAATATTTTTCAGATGAACCGATTATAGTTTGATGGACTTGCTGCGGCCTTTTTTAGTTACCTCTTCCAGCAGGTATTTCTTATGTACCCGGTCTAATACCACGTACACGGAATCTTTGGCCTGGTTAGCACCGGACAGGATGAGCGTACTATCATTGGGCCACTCATAATGCAGCAGCCATTGCTCCGTACGATGGTGCGGGTTGCGGTTTTGCAGCACCAGCAGCTGATGCACAGTATCGGCCTGGTAGCTGTAGTAATGTCTTGCCGCACTGCCTTGCAGCTCAAATGTGCGGTCCTCGTCGACGGTGTGAATGCTGTCCACATTCGTGGAATCAATAACCACCGGACGGTTGGAGCGGATGCTGAGCGTATTCCATTTTTCGAATACCACATCCTGCCAGCGTACAGGATCAATATCACTGTAGGGCAATGTTTGATGATTGTAACGGAACTCGCGTACGTTATATAAGCCCCGCGTGCCAGCCAAACCAGGTGTAGCAGGATATTGATACGGATCATGCTGTATGGCGGCATAGGTTTGCGCGCCATAGATAACGCCAAAGAATAGCACTACAAAAGCTTTCAGCGCTAAGCGGGCATACCGCAGCCTGGATTGGGTGAATGAAGGCCGGTAGTTATTGGGTGCGGTAGGGCGGCCAAAAGCCAGCAGGTTGGTGAGCTTAGGCACATCATATGCAAACAGGAACAGCGCAATTAATACCAGGTAAAAGCTATACACTGCTTCACCACCACCATAAGCCAGGTTAGACATAAACACGTTGCCGGTAAAAGCCAGTACAATGAATGCCCCCAGCGTAGTGGTTTTGCGGTATAACAGCAGCAGGGCTGCAATGATCTCCACCAGTCCCAGGAAAGTTTCATAACCCGGTACAATGCCCAGGCTTAGGGAGAATAATTTCCACTCCGTAAAATCACCGTAAGGTGTATTCAGGTTACTCAGGGAAGGAGGAGGCGACTGCAGCGGAAAGAATTTTATGAATCCGTAGGCCAGCAATGCAATGGCCAGGCGGTAACGCAGCAGCACGCGCAGCCAGTAGTACAGGGCATCGTAATTGGTGCTGTACTGATTCTTTTTATCTAAAAAGCTCCATATTACGGTGCCTGCAGCTGCAATGCTTGAGAAGATCGCCCAGTCCGCAAAACGCGTTTGCCCGGCAAAGAAGCTGGGCGTGTAATGCGCAATGTTAAAAATATCAGCATACTGCAGGTGCAGCCAGTTAATGGCAAAAAGGTCCCGGTAAAATTTCCAGTCCAGCGGTAGTACCTGGATGAGGAAATAAATAAAGAAGAACCGGAAGAAGATCTTCTGATATGCTTTCCACCCCGTGGATGCAGGAGGCGTATGTGCGGGATTGTAGGTGGCTGTTGTCATGTTTTAAAATTTATGATGACACATTAATATCCTTTGTTCTGTTCAAGGTCTGTATCGTTCAGCACTTCGCCGGCAGGTATGGGCAGCACCTGTTTGTTAACATTGGTAACACCCAATACAGCAGCGGCCCTGTTGGTGCGCACCAGGTCGTACCAGCGGTGCCCTTCAAAAGCAAATTCCAGCCGTCTTTCATTTTCAATGGCCAGCAACAGTGCGCTTTGTGTAGCTGCTTCGCTGGGCGGCACACCGGCCCGGTTGCGTACTGCATTCAGATCGCTGACAGCGCCGGTTAAGTTATTAAGCTGTGCGCGTGCTTCTGCACGTATCAGCCACAATTCCGCAATACGTATTACAAATGCAGGATCTGTGGCCGGGCTGCGGTAATACAGGTTGCCATACCAAAGGCCGGCAGATGTTTTTGCTACCAGCGCGCTGCGATTACCGCCAATAGCGGGATCATTTACCAGCGCCAGGAAAGCATCATTGGGCGCCCATTGGCGCGTACCGCCATTAGCGGGCGGCTGCCAGCTGTTGCGGTGTGAGTTGGGATAGGTGGCGCTGTAAGAAAGCTCCAGCACAGATTCAGAAGTGGCAGTAGCATTGTTGGCAAAAAATGCGCTGTAAGGCTGCACCAGCTTATAGTTGGCAGAATCGGCAATCACTTTGGTGGCATAGGCTTCCGCGTCGGCCCATTGCTGGCGGTACAAATGATAACGTGCGCGCAAGGCCCAGGCAGTTTTTTGCGTAGCGCGGAAACGGTTGGTAGTGGCGGGCAGCAGGGAATCTGCTGCTACCAGATCGCTCAGCACCTGGTTATAGGTTTGATCCAGGCTGCTGCGTTTAATGCCATATTTATCAGCCGGGGTAATAGTGGGTGTAAGCGTGATCTGCACCCCGCCCCAGGTACGCGCCAGGTCGAAATAGCCCAGGGCCCTTACAAAATAAGCTTCCCCCGTAAACTGGTTTTTCAGCTGCTGGGTAAGCAAAGGATCTGTAACAGCCGGTACTTTGGCAATGATATGATTGGCGCGGTTAATAGTGGCATAAATACCGGACCATGCACTGGCAATATTGGCATTGTCGGCCCGCACGTTATGGCTGATGAACTGCTGTATAATGGATTGGGAGCCGGTCCAAACAATATTATCGCCGGATAAATATCCAATGGAAACAAAGTTGCTGCCATAATAAGCATCGGCGGATAAGGCCCTGTAAAGTCCCCTGGTTGCAGTTTCTGCGGATGCTTTGTCCGTGATCACTGCTCCGCTTTCATCTGAAACAGCATCCTGCGGCTGCACATCCAGGAATTTTTTGCAGGACAGCAGCAGCACAGAGGCCAGTAAAGGAAGTATATATTTATGTGTTTGCATTGTGTTCTTTTTAAACGGTTCATTAAAGCGTTACATTCACTCCAAACTGCACGGTGCGTGGCTGTGGCGCAGTGCCCAGGTCAAGCCCCTGTACGTTCTGCAGGGAGGTTACATTTATTTCCGGATCAGGCCCTGAGTACTTTTTAAACAGTAACAGGTTGCTGCCGGTGAAGTATACCCGCACGGTCTGGAAACCTGCACGGGAAGTAATGCTTTTAGGAACGGTGTATCCTAAGGTGAGAGAGCTGAGCTTCAGGAAAGAACCATCTTCCAGGAAGCGGCTGTTCTGCTCCAGCGTATAGTTGTTACCGTAAGCAGTAACGCGGGGCACATCGGTAATATCGCCGGGTTTTTGCCAGCGTTTTACCTGGTCGGCAAATAATACGCGGTTGGCGTCGCGGGTACCACCTCCTTCACCAAAGAAGCGGTTCAGGTTATATACATCGTTCCCGTACTGGTAGGTGAAGGCAACACCCAGGTCAAAACCCTTATAGGTGAAGTTGTTGGTAATGCCGCCAAAGAATTTGGGAATGGCGCTGCCCATGATCTGCCGGTCGGCCACGGTGATCTGTCCATCCTTATTCACATCTTCAAACACTGCGTTACCGGTTTGCGGATCCACATACAGCTGTTTATACAGCCAGAAGGAGTACATGGAGTAACCCTGCTGCAGCCTTACCCAGTCGCGGTTGTAGTAAGTAACCGGTACAGGCAGCTTTTCGATCTTATTGGTATTGCCGGAAATATTGAAATTGGTTTGCCAGGTAAAATTGCGGTTGCGGATGTTGATGGTATTAATGGCTACTTCATATCCTTTGTTACTGATCTCCCCGGCATTGCTGGAGTAGGAGTTAAAACCGGAAATAGCGTTCACCGGTAATTGCAGTAATGCATCGGTAGTGTATTTGGAATACAAATTCACCTCAATGCCTATACGGTCATTTAGCAGGCCCAGGTCCAGGCCAATGTTGGCCTGCCTTGTTTTTTCCCAGCGCAGGTCAGGATTGGAGAGCTGCAAAGGATAAATGCCCGGCTGGTCGCCGCTGGTAGTATTATCCGGGTAGCCGGCACCGCCAGACCATAAGCCCTGTGCGGCAAAGTTGTTAATACCATTCTGGTTACCGGTAAGGCCAATGCTGCCGCGCAGCTTCAGGTCGCTGATGCTGCTCACCTCTTTCAGGAAATTCTCTTCCTTCAAACGCCAGGCAGCGCCTACTGCCGGGAAATACCCGAACTGGTGATTGGCGCCAAAACGGGATGACCCATCTGCACGCATGCTGAACTCTACAAAATATTTGTTGGCATAATTATAATCAAACCTGCCAAAGAAAGAGGCCAGGTTGGCCTTGCTCCATAATTGTGAGGAGGTGCGGGTAGCGGCCGCAGAGATGAGCTTAAACGCGTTACTGGGAAAACCGGAGCCCTGTGCAGAGGTTGTGCTTTGAATATTACTTTGTAAAGTATTACCCACCAGGATACCAAAAGTATGTACCGTGTTCAGTGTTTTGCGGTAGGTTAATGTTTGCTCATTGATCCAGGTAGTGTTCTGCGTAAGCGCAGAAGTGGCCAAACCATTGGTAGGCGCGGCGCCCAGCTGGGTAAGGTTATTCCAGTACTCTGATTCATCGTAGTGGTTATAATCCAGGCTCCAGCTGGTGCGGAATTTCAGGTCCGGGATGATCTCTGCCTCTGCATAGATATTGCCGATGTAACGCAGGCTGGTAGTATTTACATCATAATTATTCAGCAGCACATCCAGGTTATCGAAACCTGCGTAGCGGGCCGGCGTACCGTCCGGATTCACTTCCGGTAAATAAGTAGGCGTGTGCAGGGCTGATTGCAGTAAGCCACCCTGCGGGCCATCGCCGGAGCGGGCCTGGTTGCGGAAGCTGCGGTACAGGCTGTTGCTGGTACCTACGGTAATTTTATCGCCTATCTTCTGATCAAAGTTGAACTTTAAGCTGGCGCGGTTAAAATCAATGGGCTTAATATCCGCCTGCTGCTGCGTATATCCGGCGCCGAGATAATATTTATTGGTAGGGCTGCCACCCTGCAAAGCCAGGTTATAATTATGCAGCAAGCCGGTGCGGAACAACTTATGCAGGCGGTCGTAGGTTTGCTGTTGTTCCGGTGTGCCGCGGCCGCCGTCTGATACAGGGCGGAAGGGCACCTGTGCATATTTTTTTATGCCTGCCTGGTCGCCGGCTGCAATGGCATCTGCTTCTGAGTTCCTGTAAAACTCATTCATGATCTCCGCATGTTGCGGGCCGGTGGTAAGGTCCCACAGCTGCGGCGCCCATGCCCAGCCATGTGAAGTATTAAAAGTGACGGTGGGTTTGGTGCCAAACTTACCGCGTTTGGTAGTAATGATCACTACCCCGTTAGCGCCGCGTGATCCGTAGATGGCAGTGGCGCTGGCATCTTTCAGCACTTCAATGCTTTCAATATCTGCCGGGTTAATATCTGCAATGGGTGAGGTAGCGCGGCCACCGGTGCTTACCGTTTGCAGGCTGGTGTTGTTAATGAACACGCCATCCACTACATACAAGGGATCATTACTGGCGTTGATGGAGGTGGCGCCGCGTACGCGTATAAATACTCCATCGCCCGGTACGCCGGTGTTGGAATTAATTTGTACGCCGGCTGCTTTGCCCTGTAGCTGGGCATCTACGCCTGCTACAGGAATATCCTTGATGCCGCTTGCATTTACTTTTGAGATAGAGCTTATGAGGCTTTTACGTTGCTGTGTACCATAACCTACTACCACAACATCATTCAGCTGTGTGTTGGCAGCCTCTAATGCAAGTACAATGCCGGTGCGCTGGTTGGCGGTTATTTCCGCCTGTTTATAGCCGATGTAAGAGATCTGGAAGGTTACCGGTAAGTGCTGGCCGGTTAAAAAATTAAACTCACCCTTGTCGTTGGTTAAACCATCGTGCGTAGTGTTCTTAATATGTACGGTGGCGCCGGGTAAAGGTGTTTTTGTTTGTGCATCGATGACCACGCCTGAAAGCGTGATGTTATCCTGGTTCTGTGCATAGGTAAAGAGCGGGAGCAGCACGATCCACGATATAATGGCAATCTTCATTATATTTGTATTGGTAATAAATAATAAGGCAGGCAGCTAGTGATCTATTCACTAACAGCCCTTTAGCTCAGCCTTTTTTTACTCGCCGGAATTGTTGCAGCAATTCCGGTTTTTCATTTTAACGTGCGTTGTAACATAGGCAGTCACGCGGCCTCACACCACCTGCGCGGTGAAGGCCATTTCCTTTAGTTGTGTTCATGTTCCCCGATGTATTATAAAGTATGAATAAGATCCCAAAGACCTGTATACAGCACTACAGCTATGCTGCTGGGTAGTGGTGGGCTTAGCGGCAGCATATTACCTGAAGGTGTTAAATCTGTCACAATATTAGATAAAAAATATTTAGTCTACAAGAGTGGTGGACTATTTTTTATTAATTAATGGATGAACGGTGCGGGTGGGTGCGGAGATACGCAACCGATCAGCAAAAAAACTTTTAAAAAAACACTGTTTTCCCCGGTCCTTTCAACCAGCCCCTTCGTCTTTATACCAGATGGCCATCTATTTTGAAAAACTATATTGTAGTATGTATCCTTACTCTCATTGATTAACACTAAAATGGAAAACTATGAAACCCAAAGTAATGAAAGCATTCATTGCAGGATGTTTGTGCCTGCTGGTGATCGCCTCCTGCAAAAAGGAAGAAGCAGCGCAATCCCCTTCAAAGGGAAAGGCAAAAACTGAGCTGGCTATTGTTAGCTACTATGTTAATGGCGCTTCCGGCAACGACGCTAATGCCGGCACCAGCACTTCTACTGCTTTAAAAACCATACAGGCGGCATTGAACAAAACAACAGAAGGTGCAGGCGCTACCATTTATGTAGTAGCAGGTACCTATAAAGAAAGGCTATGGTGGCCGCATTCAGGCGCTTCTGCCGGCGAGCCTATTACGCTTACCAACTATAATGACGGCGTGGTGATCCTGGATGGGGTAAATGCAACGAACGATGCACAAGCCCAGATGATCGCTGTTAGCAGCAGAAGCCATATCCGTATTGACGGGATCCGGATAGCGAACAACATCCGCGATTTTGCTGCCGGTATTTATATTATCGGGTCCGGAACAGATGTAGAGATATCCAACTGCAAGATCTACAACATTGGCTGGACCACTGATTCCACTGCTGTACCTTCTTCTTCAAAAAATGCCAATCCGCTGGTAGTGGTAGGTTCCGGAGCTGATTCCTACAACGAGATCTTTGTAGGGGATAATGAAATATACAGCTGCAATACCGGTTATAGCGAAGGGCTTACCATGGCCGGCAACGTGGAGAATTTCCTGATAGAAGGCAATATTGTGCACCATATCAGGAACATAGGTATTGATATGACGGGACATTACTCCTGGACAGGCGCGCCGGATAATGTGAACTTTGCGCGTAACGGTAATGTAAAGTATAACATTGTACATCACTGCGTATCGCCGGTGGCTACCAATGGCGGTATTTATGTAGATGGCGGCAAGTGGATCAACGTGGAAGGTAACACCTGTTACGAGAACCTGGCCGGTATTACAGTTGGCTGCGAGAACAATAACTACACGGCTGATGGTATTAACATCCGCGACAATTTTATCTATAATAACAAGGATGCGGGCATCATTTTCGGTTCCAATGCCCCTAACAGTAAAGTGATCAATTCCAGTATCACTAACAATACTTTCTTCAAGAATTATACGAAAGGAGGCTGGGGCGGCGAGATAAGCCTGCAGAACACGGATGAAGCTACCATCAAGAATAATATTGTACAATCCAACAGCAATATTGTTGTGATTGCGCTTTCCGGTTATACTTCCACCAACCTGCATATGGATTACAACCGCTATTATTCTGTTTCCGGAAGCGCGGCTACTGTTACGTTTGACTGGGCGATGACTGCAACAACCTATGGATCGCTGGCTGCTTTTGTAAGCGCCACCGGGCAGGATGTACATTCTACCTATGGGATCCCGTCTTTTGTGAACAGCACCCTGTCAACGCTTAACCTGCATCTTGCCAGCGGCTCTGCTGCTGTGAATGCAGGTGATCCGGCATTTGTAACCGGGTACCAGGAGTTTGATATTGATAAACAAACGCGTGTAATGAATGGGAGGGTGGATATTGGTGCGGATGAAACGTCGTTTTGAAGAATGTAAAATTATAAATGTAAAATTTAAAATGTAAAAGTGGAATGCAGCGAAGTTTGGCCGGAACCAATTGCTGTATTCCACTTTTACATTTTTTCTGCTTTTTTACAGCGGGCAATTCTCGTGATAATCGATCAGCTCAATGGGCGTTCTTTGCAGCTCAAACCCGGCATAAGTTGTTAGTATCTCGTCCAGCACGGCTTCTACTTCTGCTACTTCCGTTAAGCGGTTCAGCCGGTTGCGGTATTCTTTAATATTGGGTAAGCCTTTGAGGTAGCTGGCATAGCGGCCCCGCATTTCGTTGATGCCTACCCGTTGGTTCTGCCATTTAATAGCTTCGTGTAAATGTTTTCTGCAAACAGCTACTTTTTCCTCAACAGTGGGCGGGGGCAGTAATTCGCCGGTTTGTATATAATGTTTTATTTCACGGAAGATCCAGGGATAACCAATGGCAGCGCGGCCAATCATTATGCCATCCACGCCGTAGCGGTTCTTATAGTCCAGCGCTTTTTGCGGACTGTCTATATCACCGTTACCGAAAATGGGAATATGAATGCGGGGATTGTTCTTTACTTTGGCTATCAGGCTCCAGTCGGCTTCTCCTTTATACATCTGGCTGCGGGTGCGGCCATGGATGGAGAGGGCCTGTATGCCCACATCCTGCAGGCGTTCGGCTACTTCTTCAATGTTCTTGGATTGCTCATCCCAGCCCAGGCGGGTTTTTACGGTAACCGGCAGTTTGGTGGCCTTTACGCAGGCCGCGGTTAAGCGCACCATGAGGTCCACATCTTTTAACACGCCGGCTCCGGCGCCTTTGCAGGCTACCTTTTTTACCGGGCAGCCAAAGTTAATGTCCAGCAGGTCGGGGTTGGTTACATCCACAATACCGGATGCCAGCGCCATGCTTTCCTCATCCCCGCCAAAGATCTGGATGCCTACGGGGCGCTCTTCCTCAAAAATATCCAGCTTGCGGCGGCAGTTAATGGCATTGCGGATCAGGCCCTCACTGGAAATAAATTCCGTGTACATGAGGTCTGCCCCGTTATCCTTACACAGGATGCGGAAAGGCGGATCGCTCACGTCTTCCATGGGCGCCAGCAGCAGCGGAAAATCCGGCAGTGATATGTTTCCTATTCTGATCAAAACTCTTTGTAGATTTGCGCCCGCAAAGATACTCAATTTTCAGGGATGGAACTTAAAGACGCAATTGCACTGGTACAAAACGGGGGGATTAATACGAACAGCAGCGCTGCATGGGCCGATCTGGGCTGTGGCGGAGGCGTATTCACGGCGGCTTTGGCCAGCCTGCTGCCGGCAAACAGCACTATTTACGCGGTGGACAGAGCGCCTGTAAAATTACAAAACAACGACTTTCCGGCGGGAGTGAAGGTGCAGCCCATGCGGTTGGATTTTGTGGCGAATGAGCTGCCTTTCCAGGACCTGGATGGGATATTAATGGCCAACTCCTTACATTATGTAAGCGATCAGCCAGGGTTTATCCGCAAGCTGAGCCAGCACTTAAAGGCGGATGGCTGCTTCCTGATCTGTGAATATGACACGGATAGCGCTAACCGCTGGGTGCCTTATCCGCTGAGCTATCATACACTGCTACGGTTGTTTCACAAGGTTGGTTATACTACTATTGAACGGCTGCATGAACGCCCTTCCATTTACGGCCGCGCTAATATTTATTCCGTGCGGGTTAGCCGGTAAAGCTTTCTGGGCAGCAGCTGCAAAACCCATACATACAAAGAAAGGCACAGCGTTGCCACTGCACCTTTCTATTATAACTTATTGCTACCTCAGAAATTCATTTCATCTGCACTGGGGCCATAGCTGCCGGGGATAGGCACATCCAGCAGGCGCAGGTACACGCCTAACTGGGCGCGGTGGTGCACGGTTTGGCAGTATGCCATACGGATCACCTCTGCCTTGGACCGGGTGCTATAAATCTGGTCGCCATTTCGCAGCGTCCAGCTATCGGTAAGCTGCTCGTCTTTACTGCCTTGCAGTGCAGCTTTGCCCTGGGAAAGGCTCCTGTTAAAGTAGGCTAACAGGTCATCGGTGCTTTCTATTACTTCCTGTTTGTAAGGGTTATTGGCAAAATCCAGCTCGCTGGTGTGCAGGGTCATTTCTACCCAGCCTGGCAGCTCCGCTATGTGGGTGGCTAACCATTTCAGCGTACCGCTTTTAGGATGGGGTTTCCAGTCAAATTTATCGGCTGGTACGCGTTCCAGCATTTTAAGGGTGGTGCTGGCTTCGTTTTCGAGTTCTGTGAGTAACAATTGCATCTGTGTCATGGTAGGTAGTTTTTTGTTTGTTGATACAAAGGAACTACCGGGTTGTGACAGCCTTATGTCAGCAGGTTTTTAGAAAGTTTAATTATTTTTTCCAGACCAGGTCATTGCCATTACGCCGGTCTATGAGCAGGCTGGTTTTAGTGGCGGCATCCTGTACAAAGATCTTGCGGCCACGCTGCTCCTTTATATAAAATACATTCTCTGTTTCCGGTATCAGCTGTACGGCGGCCCGGCCATTCCGCTGCCCCATTAATTGGTTGCCCTGCAAAGTAATGGTATAGGTTACTTCCGGCGAAAGATGATAAATGCCGGTATACTTTTGCAGGGTGGCTGCCGGCACGGCGGCTGGTGCAGGATCTGCAAACAGCTCAAATATTTCAGAGGCAACCACCTGGAACTGATCACCGTTCTTCAGGTAAGTTTGCGTTTCAATATACCGCGTATGAATATGCTGCTGGTACAGGTCCAGGTTTTCATCTGCCACATAATTTACAATATAGGTATTGCCAAAAGCCAGCACATGCGGCTGTGTAACCTTAATGCTGCCTACATAGCCGGCCGGTAAGGGCTGCAGCTCCTTTATCAGGTCGGACTTGCGTTTTACGGTGCCATCTTCCGCGGTATAAATACAGTCCGGGTGCAGGTATTTGATCCACACTGCGGTATCGCCGGGGGCAATGGCATCCACCAGGGCCTGGGTAATGCCAATGAGCGTGGCAGAATCTTTTTCAAACTGTTGCGCAAAAGCGCCATTGCTGATCAACAGCAGCAGAAAACATACTGTACGCATATCCTAATATAAAGCTTTTTAAAGGCGGCGGCGGGGCAAAACAGGCCATACTGATCATGTGGCCATGCCTGATGTCAAGTATTCCATTCCCCTTGTCAAGACCCGGCAGGGAGTACTAACCAGATGCTGTTGTTTTGTGGTGAATAACAAATGATCCTTCACCTCAAAAACATGATCGTATGCAAAACGTAGCTTTCAAACAAACCCTGTTAAGAACCGGCCTGCTGGCCTTTTTATGCCTGGCGCTGTTCTCTTTTAAAGCGCCGTTCGGGGTAGACAGTTATGAAATTTACCTGAACAACAAGCTGGTATTAAAACAATACGCTTCCAAAGAGATCAGCCTGCAAAGCCTGCCGCTGGATAAGGCCAGCCCTGATGATCAGCTGGTAGTGTATTACACGCATTGCCATGGCAAAACATCCGGTACAGGACGCAGCCTTACCATTAAAGATGATGGCGGCCGCATTGTAAAAGAATGGAAGTTTGAAGATGGTAAAAAAGGAATGAGCATCCCGGTAAAGGCATTACAGCAGCTGGAAAAAAATAATGCCAAAAGCCACCTGACCCTGTATTACGCAGCATCAGAGCTGCCGGGCGGGCAAATGCTGGCTGCTTTATAGTATGCTAAATATTCAGCCAGTACACCAGCTTTAGCACCAATGCCCTGTTCTTTACATAAAAGGGCGCCGGCAGGTAGTTATCGGTATATACAATGAACAGGTCCGATGCCGGGCGGTAACGCCACTGGAAGCGGGTATTGAGGTTCATATTCTTCAGCTGTTCATTATACTGCATAAAACCGGTAAAGAACAGGGTGTTGGTCATGGTAACATCCAGGCGGGGACCTACCAGCCAGAATTTATTATTTCCCCAGGGCTGTGGCAGGCGAATATCATTATAGGTGGTGCTTAAAGCAATGCTTACATAAGGCTGAAAACGGTAACCCAGCTCAGCGCCCAGCGTAGTACGCGTGCCATCTGCATAATAGCCGCCATAGCGGCCGGAGAAGGAATATGTGAAAAGACTTTGCGGCTTGGATACATAATCTACCCCCACTGTATTCCAGTTATGCTGCGAGCCGGTTGGCAGGCTGTCCTTACCGGTGTTGGTAGGGTCAAAAGGTAATAACAGCTTAATGTAGTTGTTGGATGCCCAGGCTGTGAGCGTATTGCGTTTACGGAACACAATGGCGTAAGAGAGCATGGTTTCATTATCCGTACGTTTCATATGCTCATCATAAAAGCTTGTAGATATAACCTGCGGCCCATGGCTCAATACCGGGCCTGTTTTCGGAAAAAAGAGGTGCGTGATCTGCGGCACCAGCTTTATATAACCCTGGCGGGGTACATACCCTACTTCTGCATTATAATTACGGCCCACGTATTCATGCTGCCAGCCAATGTTCCAGGTGCGGCTGGTATATTGCAGATTAGCTGCCTGCGCCCAGTCATGCCCGCTTTTACCCGGGCTAGCGGATTTTAATAACAGTGCTTTACCGGTCCAGAAATTATTGGCGGAGGCCAGGTTATACTCCAGCCCCAGGTTGCGGTTATAACGGGAGTACAAAGGTTTTTCCGAAGGATTATCCGGCGTATAGTTCAGTGATTCTTTGTTGATGAACAGGAAGCCAACATTGGAGCGTGCAAACACGCGGCGCTGCAAAGCCGCTACGGTAAAGTTCTGCGCCGGCAGGCCCAGGCTTTCATCCTTAGCTGTTTGCATGTTCATAAAGCCCATGCGCCAGTTGCGGTTCAGCTTTCCGCTGAGGCGTGCGCCAAAACGGATAGGCACTCCTAATCCAATACGGCGCGAGAAAAATGGCCGCAGCGTAGCATATCCAAAGTTGGTGAACTGGTCGCCGTTTTCCAGGAAGAACTGCCTTTTCTCGGGGTAAAACAGCTCAAAGCGGTCCAGGTTAGTGACTTGTTTATCTACATCCACCTGGGAAAAATCCGGGTTTACGGTCAGGTCCAGGTTCAGGGAAGAGGTTACGGCTATCTTGGCATCTACACCGGCTTCGCGGCGGTAATTATTTTTGGTGCCGGCTACATAATCTTTATTGATGCCGCCCAGCAAATAGGGGATAATAGAGATATTTGGCCCGGGGTCAGGCGGCGGCACATCCCATACCAGCACGCCGGTATAGGCCAGGGACGCGGATGGGAACTGCCGTGGCACAGGCGCCCAGCTGCTTTTCTCCGTTGTTTTCAGATCATTGCGGCCAAAGTTAATGCCCCATTTACTGATGCCCTTTTTATAACGTATAGTCTTAAACGGTATGGAGGCTTCAAACACCCATTTATCCGGATAGTTCTTCACTACAGAGGTCCATTTGTTATCCCAGCTCAGGTCAACCTTGCCACCATCATACATCAGCCCATCCCACTGGGCCCCGGCGGCATTGGCGCCAAAAGAAAAACCATTGGTCTGGTCATCAAAGGGATCCATGAACAAAAGGAAATTATCATTCTTCAGAAAAGCAAAATCGCGTTTAAGGGATTCCACCATGTAAGGCCCGGGCAGCGCGTTATAGTTTTCTACCAGCAGGTAAAGGTGCTGCGCATCATAGGTCATCCGCACATCTGTACGCACATTGGCGTAGCAGGTATCCATGGGCAGGATCATGTAGAAGTTGGTAGCGGTGTCGGCCTGCTGCCAGCCTGCATCGTCAATAATACCGTCTACCTTCACCGGGGTAGCGGTTCTGCGTATATGAAGCTGAAATGTTTCGTTCTTCTTTTGCGCCATTGCCGGAAGGCAAAACAGGCAAAGGCAAAGCAAACGTGGAATAGTGCGCACAATAGTCAGTTGCTGGTTTACTGACAAAATACAAAAAACGGTTACTAAATACCAGTTTACACCTGCCGCTCATCATATTTTGCGGGTAGCCTATTAAAGCAGCTTTATATCATGAATATTCAGGAAAGGCTGCAGCGTAAACAGTTCTGTAGCTATGCGTCCTTCCTCATCCGGGGTATCGCTTAAGGCTACCAGCAGCTGGTTGCCGATGGTATCGTACCAGGTAAGCGGTTCCGATAAGAAGTTGATGGCTACCTGGTGCTGCGTTTTTTGCCGGATGTTGCTGTTAATGATCTCGAACTTAAAATTCCTGAACGGTAAAAAATGTTTTCCTACGGCATTCAGTATATCCGGAACCTTACCGTTTAAAGGCGTGAGGTGCCCTGTTACGGCGGGACTTACCAGGAAATGTAATTGCTCCGCACCCGGCACATAGGTAAGCAGCTCGCCAAAGGTGCTGTACTTTTTTTCCTGGTTGTAGTACTGCGCCTGCATCAGGAATTCGGTATAGCTATCCTCAAACACATGCTGCTCCCATGTTTTGCGGGATTGTGCATCAATTACTTTCCGGTATAATAAACGGATACTTTTTTTTGACACAGGTGATCATTATTATCAGGCGCTTACATAAATGGTTTGCGTAAGCGTATAACCGCTGCTTACGCTGCCTGTAATAGTTGCCAGCTCACTGCTTAAAGAATCACTGAACACCATATCGGCTGTATTGGCGGTGTCCTGCGTGCCGTGTGCTTTATAATCAGCAGCGGTAGTGTACACCGTGTTGCACACATCTGTTGGGAAAGCAATCTGCGTTACCATTAAAGAGGTGCCGCTGGCATTGTACACATGTACATGGATATGCGGTGCGCGGCCGGAATACCAGCCGGGGAAAATGCTGGTGAAGGTTACCAGGCCGTCGGTATCCGTAGTCTGGCGGCCACGCAGGAAGTGGGAGCCGCTATAGTCTACGGTGGAATAACCATCGCCGGGGTTTACGGTGTATTCAGAATAATAACCTGCGGATGTACAATGCCAGATATCCACTAATGCGTTGGCCAGCGCATTACAGCTGTTCTTAACATTTTTGATATAGATCTTAACGGTAAGCGGTACACCGGCCTGCCCATCTGCAATATTGCTTCTTACATAAGAAGAAGGGCTTTTAGTGGGATAAGGCCCTGCGGTTTCAGTAGGTGTAGTGGAGCAGCTGTCGTCGCTGCTGGTTTCAGTGCCGGTAGTGGTAGTAGTGGCGGCGGCATCGTCTTTGGTGCAGGATTTAGCCAGTGGCGCTATAGCGGCCAGTCCTAAAGCGGCTAAACTGTTCTTTAAAAAGCGCTTTCTTTCCATACAATGTAATTTTAGAAGGTTCCTGTAGTCGTTGTTGTGGCTTATTGCTGGTGTAAAGATTAGGGGAAGCGGGGAGGTAAAATGTTATGTGCCGTTAAAGGGAGGGTTTGTGCCGATGAACATTGAGGGAATAAAAAAAGTCCTGCACATCGTGCAGGACTTTTATAAAAGAATGTTAAATGTAAAATATTAAATGATAAATGTAAAAGTGAATGCAGCGAAGATTAGCCGCCACCTTTTAAATTTATCTCGTTCATAAAGTCTTTTAAATGGTTTCTATGAACCTCCTTCGTCGGTTTGAAATTTTACATTTATCATTTTACATTATTAAAGCGCTCTTACCCAAATATTGCGGAAGCTAAGCGGCTCGCTCTTATCGCCATGGGCCTGCAGCTTAATAGGCGCGGGACCGTGAGCCGCTTTCTCATAAGAAGCTTTACCAATATAGCGGGTAGGGCCCTGCAGCTCAGTATTGTTCTGTACCAGTACGCCATTATGGATCACGGTTACACGGGCAGGTGATTTCAGGGAGCCATCATCGTTAAAACGGGGTGCTGTCCAAAACACATCATACGCCTGCCATTCACCGGGTTTTTTACAGGCATTCACCAGCGGCGGTGTTTGCTTGTACAAGCTGCCGGCCTGTCCGTTCACATAAGTAGCGTTGTTATAATTATCCAATACCTGCAGCTCATATCCATCATCCCCTTTACCAATAGATGCCAGGAAAATGCCGCTGTTGCCGCGCGCCTGACCGGTGCCGGTAATGTTGGCGGGGATACGGTATTCAATATGCAGCTGGTAATCGGTGAAGGTACGTTTGGTTTCTATGTTGCCCTGGGTTTTATCAACCGTTAAAATGCCGTTGCCCACTTTCCATTTGGCGGGCTGTCCTTCATTGTTTACAGATACCCATTCACTCAGGTTGCTGCCATCAAAAAGCTTAATAGCGTCGGATGGTGCATCGGCAGTGCTTTTGCCGGGTGTAACTACTTTTGGAACCGGAGACCATACCTCTGTTTCTTCAGGTTTGGTTTGAGCGAACGCGGAAGTGCTTAGCAGAGCAGCTGTTGCTGCTACAAGTATTCTCTTATGCATGATCACAAATAATTTAATCCTCTAATTTAGCTTTCAAATTGATAAATTAACAGGATAAATATCAGAAACTGGACGAACGGTTTTAGCCGTGTGCCTGCGCTACCCTTTCTACAGCATGCAGGAGTGATTCGTACGTTTCGTTATAGTCTATCTTTTCCCCGTTCACAAAAAATGTAGGCGTGCCATTTACCCCGCTGCGGATGCCGCTTTCGAAATCGGCTTCTACCTTTTGCTGCAGGGCCTCACTCTTCCAGTCCTGCGCAAACTGTTGCAGATCCAGATCCAGCGCTTCTGCAAAGGAAAGCAGGCTGTTGGCATCCAGGTGATCCTGGTGCTCAAAAATAAGATCGTGCATTAACCAGAACTTGCCCTGCTGGCCGGCTGCTTCTGCTGCCAGCGCAGCGATATAAGCGGCGGGGTGCGCTTCCTGCAAAGGGAAATTGCGGAACACGAACAGGAGGTCCTTTTCTTTTTCGGACAGTAATCTTTTGATGAACGGATGTGCAATACCGCAATGGCTGCACTGATAATCGCCGTATTCAACCAGCGTAACAGGGGCGCCGCGGTGGCCGGTTTGCCGGTCGCTGCCGGAGACAGGGGTTTTTAATGTTGACATAAGCTGTTGTTTTAATGTTGACCATTATCCATGGTTTCCAGTGCTTCCAGGATGCCGTCTGCACCGGGATTAATGCCATCCGGTGAAAGATAGCTCCATTGTATCACGCCCTGTTCATCTATCACAAACAAAGCACGTTTGCTTTGTCCTTCTTCCTCATTATAGGCGCCGTACAGGCGGGATACTTCCCCCTTGGGCTCAAAATCAGCCAGCAGCGGAAAATGCAAATGGCGGTCCTGCTCAAAGGCCAGGTGGCACCATTTACTGTCTACTGAAATGCCGATCACTTCTGCGTTATGCTGCTGAAAAAGCTTGCGTGCTTCATTGTATACTGCCATCTGATCGCTGCATACCGGGCTCCAGTCGGCCGGGTAAAAAGCCAGGATCACCCGTTTCCCTTTCAGGTCCTGCAGCTTTAAGCGTTGGTCCGGAGTGCAGTGCAGATCAAAGTCCGGGGCAGCTGCGCCTTTTTCTAAAATGGATCCAGCCATAATGTTGTTGTGTTTTAAGTGTTACAACATAAAGCTAATATCATACCGTTGCTACCGGGCAGGGCTATACAGGCCTAACTGCCAACATGAACCCTGCCCGGCGGGCTATTCAGAGCGGAATAATAATGCCGGGACCGGCGACCTGCGTGGATTTTTATTCACATTCCTTCAGCAGGGATCGTCCTTACCCATGGTATGGGCGGTCCAGGTATGGCCCTGGCGCGCGATCAGCGCTTCTGCATTTTCCGGCCCCCAGGTGCCTGCCTGGTAGTTGGGAAAATCCAGTGAATCGTGCGATTCCCAGTTCTCTAAAATGGGTGTGATCACATCCCAGGCAGTCAGCACCTGGTCGGAACGCATGAACAGGGTAGCATCGCCGCGTAACGCATCCAGCAGCAGGGTTTCATAAGCCTCAGGTGTTTTCGTAGTGGCGTTATCGTAGTGGAACACCATTTCTACGGGGTTCAGGCTCATTTCCAGTCCCTGCTTTTTAGCGGTAAAACGCAAACGGATATCCATTTGCGGCTGTATGTTTATGATCAGCCGGTTGGGCGTAAGGTTATCCGCATACTTATCCGGGAAGGTGGAATGCGGTACCGGCTTGAATTGTATGGTAATGGAGGAAGTTCTTTCCTGCATACGCTTGCCGGTGCGTAAATAAAAGGGCACATCCTGCCAGCGCCAGTTATCCAGGTAAAATTTAATAGCGGCATAGGTTTCCGTATTGGAATCCGGTTTTACGCCGGGTTCTTCCCGGTAGCCCGGCACTTTTTTACCCTGCAGCCAGCCCGGCCCGTATTGCCCGCGCACCGCATATTTATATACTTCCTCCTGCTTAATGGGACGTATGGCGCGCAGCACATCTACCTTGCGGTTGCGGATCTCCTCTGCTTCAAAAGATACCGGCGGCTCCATGGCTATCATACACAATATCTGCAGCAGGTGGTTCTGGATCATATCGCGTAAAGCGCCAGCGCCTTCATAATAGCTGCCGCGCTGCTCTACGCCTACCTGCTCTGCCACGGTGATCTGCACATAGTCAATATAGCTGCGGTTCCATAAAGGCTCAAACAGCGCATTGGCAAAGCGGAAGGCCAGTATGTTCTGCACCGTTTCCTTGCCCAGGTAATGATCTATACGGTAGATCTGGTTTTCCGGGAAAGTGCTGGTGATCATATTATTCAGCGCTGTAGCGGTTTCCCGGTTAGAGCCAAATGGCTTTTCTATAATAATGCGGTCGGCCTGCGGGTCGGGCGCCAGGCCTACCCGGCCCATGTTAGTGGTAATGGGGCCAATGAAATGCGGCGCTACGGATAAATAAAATAAGCGGTCGGCACGCGCACCCCGGGTTTGGTCCAGCTGCTGCAGCCGTGATAGCAGCGTGCTGTAAAAAACCGGATCGTTAATATCCGACTTCAGGTAATGCACCCGCGATTTGAATGCATGCCATTTGGTGTCTTCCGGCGTACCGCTGCGGGAAAACTCCACTAATCCATTCAGTAAATGCTGGTGATATGCAGCATCGTCATAGTCTTCCAGTCCTAACCCAATAATGTTAAAGCTTTCCGGCATCCAACCTTCAATAAACAGGTTATAAAAGGCGGGGATCAGCTTCCGTTTAGAGAGATCGCCCGTGCCGCCGAAAATAACAATAACGGAAGGGGTTGATTTTTGTGCAGGTTTCATCTAAGCATCCATTTATAATAATTAATAATTAAGAATGAATAATTAATAATTGTGATGCATGGGCTTCCTGTAAACACAGCCCACTTTATTAGTAATTGTTCATTCTTAATTATGAAAGGTACTAATTACCAAAGTAATATTCATGTTTGCCATACGGAAATGCGGTAACCCGGACCAGCCTTCGGATGCCACCGCCATTGCCCGCCTTTGCCGGTATGCAACTTTGTAATTTTAATCTCTATATTTATGCGGGCAGTTTTAACCAATTAATAATAGACATCAAGCCATGTTGGCCAATGAAGGGCGCACGGATGAAGAATTGTTGCACTTGCTGCAAAGCGGGGATGAGCAGGCATTAACATGGCTGTACAGGCGCCATTGGGAGCCTTTATTCCTGGCCGCTTACCAGGTGCTGAAAGATAAAGAAGCCTGTAAAGACCTGGTGCAGGAGCTGTTTACCGAGGTATGGCAAAAGTGCAATCACATTCAGCTTACCGGTTCCTTTAAAGCCTACCTGGCTGCCAGCATCCGTTATAAAGTATTCCGTTATATACGCCAGCATCCCGCGCAGGAAGCCCTGTTTGAGCACCTCACGGAAAGAATGCAAACCCCCTCCCCGGAAAGTGAGCTGGCCGTTAAAGAATTACAGGCGCAGTTAAATACGCTGGTAGCTGCGCTGCCCGAAAAATGCGCTGCCATTTACCGTATGAGCCGGGAACAACATTTGTCTTACAAGGAAATAGCCAGCCGCCTGAATGTATCCGTAAAAACGGTGGAGAACCAGATCAATATTGCCCTGCGCCGTTTGCGTACAGGCCTGCATTACAGCATAGGCCCGCTGTTGGTGCTGGTAAAGCTGTTCTCCTGAAATCTTCTCCATTACTGGTGTTTTTTTAACATGCCTTGGGGGTAGTGGATGTTATTTGTCACTACCCTACAAATACTCCCTATGGACCGGCAGGCTTTTTTTACGCTTATAGATAAATGGATGGATGGCTGTGCAACAGATGCAGAGGTGCAGGCGCTCATGAACTATTACTATAGCTTCCGGGAAGCGCCGGAATGGGAAGGGCATTTATTGGGCGCAAAAGCGCAGCTGGAGGCCGAAATGGAGCAGCAGCTGCTGTTAAACATCCGGCAAATACCACAGCAGCCGGCTGTTATACCGGTAAGGCGTATCGGGTGGTTACGTATAGCAGCAGCGGTTGCATTGCTGATAGCTGCGCTGGGCATTACCTATTATATGGTGTGGAAACCCCTGCCGCCGGTGCAGCAGCAGGCTTTTAGCACACAACCCGGGCAGCACCGGCAGCTGCAGCTGCCGGATGGTACTAAGGTATGGTTAAGCCCCGCCTCTTTCCTGCAATACCCGGAAAAGTTCAGCGGGCATACGCGGGAAGTGATCCTGCACGGAGAAGCTTTTTTTGATGTAGCGGCTAATGAGGAACAGCCTTTTATTATTCACAGCGGTGCAGTAGATACCAAGGTGCTGGGCACCTCTTTTAACATACAGGCCTACCCGCAGCAGCCGAATATAGGCGTCACCGTTGTAACGGGTAAGGTAGCGGTGAAAACCGCAAAGAGTGAAGCGGTGGCGGTAACACCGCAGCAGCGGGCCGTTTTTAACAAACAAACCGGCAGCATTCAGCGGGAGGAAAATGTGGATACGGCACAGCTGTTACTGCGCCGGGCCGGTATCCTGAAATACCGGGGCGCTGCGCTGGCCGCCGTGGCAGCGGAGCTGGGATATTATTATAATGTCAGCATCAACATAGCAGGTAGTACGGAGGGATGTTTTTATTTCGGGGAATTTAATACCAATGGCCAGCTGGAAAAAGCATTAAAACAACTATGCCTTACACTCAATGCCACGTTAGAAAAGAACGGAGATACCTATGTGATCAAAAAGGTGCGTTGCTGAACAGGCATCCACCCCTCACGTAGCAAAAAAAAGTCCTCCCGGAAAAAAGGAGGACCCATTAGTTAAGTTTTTACACCGCGTATGTTCAAAGGCCTCGTAAACCAAAAACATAGCGGCTTTTACTCAACCATAATCGACGTAAATGTATGAAAAAATGTACACCGGTAACCAGGATGCTTACCAAAAGCTCGCTGTGCATCCTCGTTATCTTATGCAGTACCACACTCTCACTCATGGCCAAAAGACCGGCTGCACAATTACTGGAAAAAAAGATCACGTTAAGGATGGAGCAAAGCGCTTTATACCAGGCGCTGGACCGTATTGGCACTGCGGCTAACATCTCTTTCAGCTATGCGGTCAGCAAAGAGGTATTGAGCAGCAGGGTCAGTATTAACGCCCGCAACCAAAAGGTAAGCCTGATCCTCAAAAAATTACTGGACCCTTTTGCGCTGGAATATTTTGTGGCAGATGATAAAGTGATCATACGCCATGAGGCAGATAAAATAAACACGCCGCCGCTTACGCCCCGCGCAACAGCAACCGCCGTAACCAAACCGCTGAAAGGGCGGGTGGTAAGTGAAAAGGGCGATCCGCTGCCCGGCGTATCCATCCAGGTAAGAGGCAGCAACCAGGCCATTGTAACCAATGATCATGGCGAGTTTGAGCTGAAGAACGTACCGGATGATGCGGTGCTGGTAGTATCGTTCATTGGTTTTATAACACAGGAAGTAGCTTCCGGTACACAAACGGAATTGGGCATTGTACTGGCGGAAGACACCAAAAAGCTGGGTGAAGTAATTGTAGTAGGTTATGGCTCCCAGAAAAAGACCAGCTTAACCAGCGCCGTAGCCACCATTAAAGGCAGTACCCTTGCAGAACGCCCGGTGCCTAATGTGGTGAATGCTTTGCAGGGGCAGGTGCCTGGCTTGTTTGTACAGCAAACAGACGCTATGCCCGGCAGCGGCAGCACCAAGCTGAATATACGCGGCATCAGCACTCTTTCCAATAACCCGGTGCTGGTGCTGGTGGATGGTGTAGCCGGGCAGCTGGAAACCCTGAACCCACAGGATATTGATAACATCAGCGTATTAAAAGATGCCTCTGCCACCGCTATTTACGGGGCACGCGCATCGGGCGGCGTATTGCTGGTCACTACTAAAAGAGGGCGGCAAAATACCAAACCCGTACTTTCTTATGATGCATATGTTGGCACACAGCAGCCCACCTATTTACCCAAGCTGGTAAATGCCGTGGACTTTATGAAAAAGTGGAATGAATCGCAGCTGAATGATAACCCAGGTACCACGGTTCGTTTTTCAGATGCCGACATTGCCAAATATGCCAGCGGCGAAAAGCCCAGCACCGACTGGATAAAAGCCATCTTCAAAGAAAATGCATTGCAAACGCAGCACAACATCAGCGTATCCGGAGGCAGTAAGAATACGGATTACCTGGTATCCCTGGGTTACCTGCGGCAGGAAGGTTTGGTACAGGGTGTGCTGAACCAGCGTTATAGCTCCCGCATCAACATCAACACACAAATAACAGATAACCTGAAGTTTGGCATTAATACCGTGTACATGAATGCGCCCAAGAGTTTTGCCGGCGCAGGTATTTATACCACGGCTATGCACTGGGCTTACATCCTAAACCCTACAGAATGGCCCTACACACCGGAAGGCCGTAACCGGCATTACCGCGGCGGCTCCCAGCCGGTAGCTATTATTAATGATGGCGGGTTTGAACATTATAAGGATAATTACCTTAACACCAACATGAGCCTGGAATATGGCATCACTAAAGGCTTATCGCTGAAAGGGCAGTATGCATACAGCACCCGTGATATTAAACACAAAGTTTTCCGGGCTACTTACCGCCTGTATGATGATAATGAGAACCTGGTGTTAACGGACCAGTCGCCCAACTCCTTAACGGATAACCAGAGCACGGAGGTGAACCAAACCTTTATTGCTACCATGAATTACGGGTTAAACATAAACCGCCATGATATTAAGGCGCTGGCGGGTTTTAGCCGGGAAAGCTACTCATATGAAAGCCTGGGCGCAGGCAGAAGCGATTTTTTGAACAACAGCATTCATACCATTAACGGCGGCAGCGCAGATAAAGATTTCTGGCAAACCAGCGGTTCCGCCAATGAATGGGCTATTCAGTCTTATTTCGGACGTTTGAACTATAGCTATAACGACCGTTACCTATTTGAAGCCAGCGCCCGTTATGATGGCTCTTCCCGTTTCAAAAATAACCGCTGGGGTTTCTTTCCTTCCTTTTCTGTGGGCTGGCGTTTGTCAGAAGAAGATTTTTTGAAAAGCTCCCGCACCATCAGCAACCTGAAGCTGCGCGGCTCTTATGGTAAGGTAGGCAACCAGAACGCCACCGGCTTATATCCCTGGGCCAACATTATTGGCACCGGCGCTATTTATTTTAATGATAAAGCGCAAACCACTACTTACTATAACAACACGGCGAACGCCAACCTTACCTGGGAAGAAAAAACTACGGGCAATATTGGTGTGGATGCAGGTTTCCTGGATGAAAAAATTACGTTCACTGCCGATGTGTTCAGGGAAAGGACGGCAGGCATTTTACTCACGCCCAGCGTACCCTCCACCTTTGGCCGCGATGCGCCCATTATGAACCTGGGGCGCATGAGCAACCGGGGATATGAGATCAGCATCGGTTACCAGAACCGCGATCATGCATTGAAATATGGGGTGCTGGTAAATTTCTATGACGCCCGCAATAAGATCCTGGACCTGGGCGGCACACCGGACATCCTGGATGTGAACCCGGTAATGGTAGGCCAGTCGCGGTGGACCTGGTACGGGTATAAGGCCATTGGTTTATACCAGTCGGAAGATGATGTAAAAAATTCTCCCAGCTACAAACCGCAGAACAAGCCCGGTGATATTAAATACCAGGATCAGAACGGCGATGGTAAGATAACCCCGGACGACCGGGTAATATTAGGCGATGCAGACCCGCACCGCATGTTTGGGATTGCCGCCAATGCCAGCTGGAAACAGTTTGACCTGAGCCTGCTGTTCCAGGGCGTGCTGAAAAATAAAACCTACCTCACCGGTTATGCGGTAAGCCCGTTCAATTACGGCGGCAGCTTTACGCAGGACCTCATGGATTCCTGGACGCCGGATAACCGCGCTGCGCGCTATCCCTTAATGCGGCAGGACCTGAGCGTGAACTACGATTTCTCCGACTGGTGGTTGTTTGATTCCAAATACATGCGTCTTAAGAACCTGCAGCTGGGGTATACGCTGCCGCAGAACTTACTGCAACGGTTGAAAATAAACCAGCTAAGGTTGTATGTGATGCTGGAAAATGTGTTCACCATTAAGTCAAAGAACTTTCCCAAAAGCTTTGATCCTGAAATTGACAACTGGCAAAGCGGTGTGAACTTTCCGCAAATGAAAACCTATACGCTGGGCCTTAACCTGAAATTCTGATAACATGAAAAAGATACTCACTTATACGGCTATATTATTTTTTACCCTGCTCAGCGCCTGCACCAAGGATTTCCTGGACCGCTCGCCGCTGGACCAGTATTCGGATGAAACCTACTGGACCACCCCGCAGGATGCAATAAAGTTTGCCTCCCGGGTATATGAGTTTATGCCTACGGCCGATTTTTTTGTGTGCTACGAAGGCATGAGCGACAACGCTTTTTCCAAAACCGCTTCCTGGGGTAATACGCTGCGTAATGCGCAGCTGATAGGCAACAGCACTTTTGTAGTAACCACCGGTAACCTGGGCGATGAATGGCAGTATGGCCAGGTGCGCCACTGCTTTGAATTTTTTCAGAATATAGATAAGGTGCCGGACCTGGAGGAAACCCTGAAAAAACGCCTGGTGGGCGAAGTAAAGGTAGCGCTGGCCTATCGTTATTTTATGATGGCCACTTTATACCGCGATGTGCCGCTGGTAATGAAAGTGTTTACTGATATAAAAGAATCTGATGTACCGCAGGATAAGAAGGCAGCTGTAATAGCACAGGTATTAAAGTGGCTGGATGAAGCTGCGCCTGACCTGCCTGCTACCTATAGCGGCGATGATAAAGGCCGTTTTACCAAAGGCGCTGCCCTGGCATTAAAGGCGCGGGTGCTACTGTACAACGGTGATTATGTGAACGCCGCTGCCGCTGCCAAAGCAGTAATGGACCTGAACGTGTATAGCCTGTACCCCGATTATTACAACCTGTTCCAGCAGGAAGGAGATTATTCCCCGGAGGATATTATGAGCTTTATTCACGTAAAGGAAATTAAAGCCAATGGCCTGCGGGATATACTGGGTGTGAATTCCGTATGTACCGGCACGTTATACCTGAACCCTTTGCCTGCTTTGGTGGATGATTATGAAAGCGCTGCAGGTTATTACCCTTACACCAAAGACCCGGCGTATGATGTACATGCACCTTATAATAACCGCGATCCGCGTTTGAACGCTACCATCTATTATCCCGGCAGCACATTGCCCAATAACAAAGTGTATGATCCGTTTAACAATACCCTGGATAAAATAGGCGGCGATAAAGCCACCTATACCGGTTATGCTTTTAAGAAGATGTTTGATAAAACAGAATCTGAAGCGCGGGATAACGGGGGCAACGACTGGAAAATACTGCGTTATGCAGAAGTGCTGCTCACCTATGCAGAAGCTGCCAATGAGGCCACCGGCCCCGGTGCAGCCGTGATCAGCGCCATAGATCAGATAAGGGCCCGCGCGCATATGCCCACGGTAGCCGCCACCTTTGCGCTTAACGGCTGGACGATAAACCAGGAAACCATGCGCACATTTATACGCCATGAGCGGCGCATAGAGCTGGCCGGTGAAGGGCACCGGTACTTTGACATACTGCGCTGGCGTATAGGGCAGCAGGTATTAAAAGGGCCCATTTATACGCTGGATGCCTCACAAGGGCTTACAGCCATAGATGCCAGCAACGGCAAAACCAATAAGTACCCGAAAACAAAGCTGGAAGAAAGATATTTTAATTCAGATAAGTTTTACGTGTGGCCGGTACCGCAAAGTATCCTTGACCAGGCCCGCAACCTGCAACAGCAGCCGGAATGGAAGTAACCAATTAAATCAAGATAAGTGAAAAAGCAATTCATCATCAGCCTGGGCACAGGATTGTTGCTGCTGCTGGGCAGTATTGTTCATGCGCAAACAGCCGCGCCAAAAGGGAAAGACCTGCATGCTTTGCAGCAGTCGTTTGTGGACCTGCGTTTTGGCATGTTCATCCATTTTAATATTCCCACTTTTATGCAGGACGACTGGGCCGACCCGGATGCACTGCCGGCGATCTTTAATCCCACTAAGCTGAATTGCGAGCAGTGGGCGCAGGCGGCAAAATCGGCCAATATGAGCTATGGCTGCCTTACCACCAAGCACCACAGCGGGTTCTGTATCTGGAATACCAAAACCACGGATTATAATGTGATGAACAGCCCTCTGAAAAGGGATGTGGTAAAGAAATATACAGATGCTTTCCGCGCCAAAGGGTTAAAGGTAATGTTATATTACTCCATACTGGATACGCATCATAAGCTGCGGCCGGGCTGCATCACCAAACAGCATATTCAAATGATCAAGGCGCAGCTGCGGGAGCTGCTGACACAGTATGGCGAGATCACAGCGCTGATCATTGACGGCTGGGATGCTCCCTGGTCGCGCATTTCATATGATGATGTGCCGTTTGAGGAACTTTATAACCTCATTAAATCCATACAACCCAACTGCCTGGTGATGGATTTAAACGCAGCGAAGTATCCTGCTGAAGGATTGTTCTATACGGATATTAAATCTTATGAGCAGGGGGCAGGGCAGCATATTTCCACTGCCACTAACCGCTTGCCTGCGCTGGCCTGCCTGCCCATTAATGATGCCTGGTTCTGGAAACCGTATTTCCCTTCGCAGGCTGTAAAAGACCCGGCAAAGTTGATAGCCGATGATATTGTACCGTATAATAAAGCCTGGTGCAACTTTATTTTAAATGTAGCGCCAAACCGCGAAGGTTTGATAGATGATAATGCCCTGGCAGCTTTAAAAACCATCGGACAAAGCTGGAAAAATGAAGGGGCTGTAAGTCCGCTGCCCGCGGTGGAAGCGCCCATCATATCCTCCAACCTGGCTAAGAAACAGGCTACTGCAGGCAGCTGGAGTAATGATATGAACATTATGGATTTTGCGAATGACGATAATTTCAGAAGTACCTGGCAATCGAACCCCAGCGTAAAGGCGCCCTGGCTGGAAGTGGATCTGAATAAGGAGCAGGGTTTTAACATGATCACTATTGTGGAAGACAAACCCCGCATTAAAAAGTACCGCCTGGAATATAACCTGAACGGGGAATGGCTGCCCCTGTTGAGCAGTGAAAGCAAAGGCCGTGTAAATGTGCACCGCTTTAACCGGGTATGGGGTAACCGCATACGTATTTTAATAGACACGTACAGCGAACCGCCGGCCATTGCAGAACTGGGCGTGTATAATGAAAGAAAATAGCGCAAGCATACATCCGTTACCGTTAACCTTTTGCAGCAGGGGCGCCCACAAGCGTCCCTTGCTGTTTTAAGGATTGAGCTGTTATTTGAGCAGATATTTGTACCGGGCAGCAATGATAGTCCGTTCTTTTGGCGAAAGTGAATCAAGCGGAACCGGTTTATCCTGCGGGCGCGATTGCTTTTGGTTGATGGCGCCTAACAGGCTCCATTTCCGGGTCATTTCTTTGGGTTCAGCAGCAGGTAGATCGTAGCGGGTAAAATCTATTACTCTTTCAGGCGTATTGTTCTTCCAGTTTTTTAGTAATGCCAGGCGAAAGTCTTTATTCATAAACCACCTGATCTCTTTATCCGCATCTGAACCGCCAATACCAGAGCCCCGCTCAACAAACCGGTAATTGAAATCATTGCTTTTATAATGTTTGCGCCATAGCAAGCCAAATTCACCCTGGGTAATTAATTTAGTATCAGGCCAGCGTTCCCTGATGGCCATTAACCAATTTTTTAAGGTAGCAGGATTATATGGCAGGCTCAGCTCCCAGCAATTGGTAACCCAGCCAAAGCCATTGAGTGCAAAGCCATCATCAAAATGAATGGCTGTTGTGTGCATCATTTCCTTTAATCCTGTTTCGTTGCCATATTTGCCAATGGTTTCAATGGGGCCAACGCCCATACGGCTATTAAAACCCTCCTTAAAGCCTTCCCTTCTGGCTGCAAGGAAATCAACCGACCAGCCATCTAAATTTACACAATCAATAAAATCGTTCCTGTTTTGCGCAGGTTTACAGAAATGTTCCTTTGAAGGATAAAAAGGATACACTACCGCTCCGTCGCCATCCTGGTTATCAATACTGAACTGGCTCCATATATTTCCCTGGCACACATGGATCCCTTCCGTTTCCGCAAGGTATTGTTGATTTTTTGCCGACATAAATCCTGCAACAATACTCAGGGGACGGTAACCGTTACCCACCATCTTCCCAATAATCTGCAAGGCATCATGTACATCCCTGTTCACCTGCTCTGTGGTATTATAAGCATTGGCAAAATAAGCGCCGGGTATAAAAGTAACATCGTCGCCATATTTGTAATGGTATGTCACCACCAGCTTCCTGATCTCCCGGTAATTTGCGGTGGTATCATTCAGGGCAAGCCAGCTGAATGACCAGGTCATTTTTCCGCCCGGAAAGCCTTCGGCCAATGCGTTCCTGAATGCTATAACCCTTGCCGGCGTATGCAGCGCGCGTTCATCTTCACCAACGTTACGGTTCCTCGAAACCTCTATCTGGTTAACCCGGATAACGGTATTAAAGGTAAGAAAGCGGTTACCCATCAGGGTTAATGCCTTATTACCCTGTGCTTCCGCACCTGAAAATAAAAACAGCAGGAACGCCAACGGCAGTATCGTCTTAAAGCTCATATTCTAATTGGGTTTATATTCAAATAGACAGGAAGGACCGGTGCAGGGGGGTAAATTATTAAAAAAGAAAAGCCGGCCGGTAACAGAGGCCTTTGAGAAAATGCTGCGGAAAAGGGGCGTAAGTGGCTGATCCTGATATAAAAACAAGAAGATTATACATGATAAATAATTTTTTTATCTTTATATCAACACATACTAATTTATCCATTCTATGAAAAAGCTACTCGCCGGCCTGGCACTGTTCTATTGCAATGCCGCCTTTTCTCAAAACATCACTGCCGCTGAAAAAAGGCTGGTGGATGCATTTAAATCGTTAAATCATTGGGTGAGTTTTAAAGATGCCAGCAACAAGGATTCGCTGCAGGAAGCCAACCGTTATTTCCGGGAAAGCCTGCTGGCCGTTACTTCCACCGATCCTGCTTCTTTAACCTACGATTTTAAGGCGCTGGAACGGGAGGGGTTAAAGATTGCCAGCTCTGATGATCAAACATTCCGCATTTACTCCTGGCCTTCCGGCGGCGGTACTGCGCGTTTTGGTAATATTTATCAATACAAGATCGGCAATAAGGTAACGGCGGTGTTGAAAGAGGATGTTGCCGGTGCACCCGGGTACTGGTATTCTGAAGTGTACCCGAAAAAAGCAGGCGGTAAAAATTATTACATCGGCATCAGCAACGCCACTTACTCTGAACATGATACTTACCAGGGCATCCGCATTTTTGCTACGGACCGCAATGGTTTGAACGATACCCTGTCTATTATTAAAACAGATAAGCAGCTGAGCCCTGAGCTGGGTTTTACCTACGATATTAATACCGTGGCAAAAAAGCGCGGCAAACCGGTGGACCTGATCGAGTATGATGATGAAACAGGTACGCTTACTTTCCCGGATGTGGCGGAAGATGGTACGGTGAAAAATAAAAAGCTGAAATACCGTTTTGTGGGCCGTTATTTTGTGAATGTGAAGGAATAGTTTATTCCGGCAGCTTTTCTGTTAAATACTTCCAGTACCGGCGCGGCATATGCTGAATATGCAATTTCATATTCCTGCGGGCCTGTATGTTGGTGCTGCCAAAATAAGTTCTCCATAAAGATTGGTAAAGGTCTTCCTGCTCATCGTGCAAGGTGCGCAGGGAGGCCTTGTCATTTAAGGTAGCTGCAAAATCAATGGTTACTTCCGTTACGCAGTGCAGATCATAATACAATCCGTACTTACGCCGGGTATCATAAATAAGCCAGCGCTGATCGGCATAGCGGTCCTCAAAATGTTTACGGATCAGGGGCAGCACATTAAAATCCGGTTCTACGGTGGCGTAGAACAGCCCGTCTTTTGTTTTCAGAAAGCGGATAAAAGCTTCCATACGGTGTTTTTCCCGGCCCATTTTACGCACTACCTGCTGGATCCACAATACATCGGGGTGGCTGTAATCTGTTTCAATGGATTGCCCTGACTGCAGGGCGTATTGGATGTAGCGGAACAGCACATTCTCCATACCCGGCTGTTCTGACAGCAGCACCCGGTAAATGTTTGCAAACGCATCTGCCGACAATTTTTCTTCCAGCTTTTTAACAACGCGCATGGCTTTAGCAGTATTTGTATGCACGGTATGCTGCCCGCCAAACAGGCTCACAGGGGCTGCACCCTGCTGCTGAATGTCCGGATCTTTTATTTTGTACTCGTAGATCTCGAATACCGCGGTAAAAAAACCTTCAAAGCTGCTATCGTATAAAACGGTTTGCATGACTAAAACAATTTCAGCTGCGGTGAAAAATTCGGCTGGTATTTGCTGCTGCCTTCATTTAAAATAAATTCTTTGATCTGCATGGGCTGGTAATCTTTCAGCACAGGCGCATCGCTGGTGGTAATAAAATATTTAGCGCGGTTCACGGCAATGCCTATTTTTTGGAGGTGATGCATGCCCAGGCGGCTGAACTTACGGGCTTCGCAGATCTTGCGGGCCGATTGGATGCCGATGCCCGGGATGCGCATAATAAGCATGTAATCGGCCGTATTAATGTCAACCGGGAATAATTGCAAATTGCGTAAAGCCCAGCTGAGCTTGGGGTCTATCTGTGCATCCAGCAGCGGCTCCTGCGGGGATACAATTTCATCTACCCTAAAGTGGTAGAACCGCATGAGCCAGTCGGCCTGGTACAAACGGTTCTCGCGGATAAAGGGTACCGGCGTGCCTATGGCAGGCAATCGGTTATCATTACTTACCGGTACATAACCGGAATAGTATACGCGCTTTAAATGGATCTTCTGATAAAAAAAATGCGACATGTACAGGATCTGCAGATCTGTTTCCGGCGTGGCACCAATGACCATTTGCGTGCTTTGCCCGGCAGGCGCCAGGGTAGGGGCTTTTTTGAAAAGCTTTTTTTCCTCCTGGTTCTGTGTAAGCGCTTTGTCAATGTAACGCATGGGTTTCAGCATGTCGTTACGGTTCTTATCCGGTGCTAACAGCCGCAGGCTTTCTTTGGTAGGCATTTCCACGTTCACGCTCAGCCGGTCGGCATACAGGGCGGCTTCCTGCATCAGCTCATCACTGGCGCCGGGAATGGTTTTCAGGTGAATGTAACCATTGAACTTATGCTCTGTGCGCAGCTTTTTAGCTACCAGCACCAGGCGCTCCATGGTATAATCCGCGTTCTTGAAAATGCCGGAGCTCAGGAACAGCCCTTCAATATAATTGCGGCGGTAAAAGTTCATGGTAAGGTCTACCACTTCCTGCACGGTAAAAGCGGCGCGTTTAATATCATTGCTTTTACGGCTGATGCAATAGGCGCAGTCATAGATACAGTAATTGGTAAGCAGTATTTTGAGGAGGCTTACACATCGCCCGTCCTCTGTGTAGGCATGGCAGATCCCGTTCGAGGCATTGCCCAGCCCTTTGTTCTCATTCTTGCGGTCGCTGCCGCTGCTGGCGCAGCTTACATCATACTTGGCCGCATCTGATAATATGGTTAGCTTCTCACTGATCCGCTCGCTCATGGTACGCTGGTTTAATGAGGATGGCACTCTCAAACATCCTTCTTCAAATATAGGATAAATGCTAAAAAAATTAGTATTTTATTTGTCGTTTTGATATTCATTTTTTCAACACTCTGCCATAGAAACAATAGTTTTGAACCCGGAATGAATACGGATATGGATATACACGCTCCCTTTATGCAGCGCTGCCTGGAGCTGGCTGTAAGGGCTGCTGCGGAAGGTGAAAGCCCGGTGGGCAGCATTATTGTGAAGGACGGTATGATACTGGGTGAAGCTTATGAAAAAAGCAGGCAGCTGAAAGATATAACCCGGCATGCCGAAGTGCTGGCGGTGCTGGATGCGCTGCAGCAACATGGCAGCTGTGCCGGCGCGACCTTATACAGCAACGTAGAGCCCTGCGCGTTATGCGCCTATGTAATCCGCCACCACCGGATAAGCCGCGTAGTGTTTACCAATACCTGCGGGCAGCTGGGTGGTACGGCACGGTTTGATGTGCTGACCGCTGATGATATTGCGACCTGGGGGCCGCCGCCGGAAGTGGTGGTGTATCCTGCATTGTGATCCGCTTAACCCCATAGCCCTGCTAACTTTTTATAGGGGCTCCCTGTTACAGCTGCTCTTTCAGGGAAATAAACTACTGCGGCAACGTATTTCTTATTATTTTAGTAAGTATACCTATAACCTGATCTAAACCATCAACCAAAACCGCTTATGAAAACTGCATCCGACAAAGCAGCTATCCGTAAAAATATTGCTACGTACCTGGTGCTTACCACCCTCTTTTGCCTGCCGATTTATATTTTGTGCGCCCGTAAAGGCAGCCTTAGCGGAGGATATTCTCCTGCGGGATATGCATTAATGGTGATGTGGTGCCCCGGTCTGGCAGGCCTGCTCACCTGCCGGCTAAGAGGTATTCCTATTGCTTCCCTGGGCTGGAAATGGGGGCAAACCAAATACCAGCTATGGTCTTATGCGATCCCCATTTTATATGCATTGGTTACGTACCTGGTGATCTGGATCAGTGGTAAAGGCGGCTTTTACGACCATGAATTGGTAGCTAAGATAGAACAAGGCTTTGGCGTTACCCTGCCGGATGGCGTAACGATCGTTTTGTTTACACTACTGGCAGGCACCTTTGGCATGGCCCGTTCTTTAAGCTCTGCCCTGGGTGAAGAAATTGGCTGGCGTGGCTTTCTGACCCCACAGCTGGCAAAGATCAATTCCTACACCGGTACTTCGTTATGGATGGGATTGATCTGGGCTTTATATCATTACCCCTTACTGTTATTTTCCGATTACAATTCCGGTGGGCCCAAATGGTTAGCCCTGGTGTGCTTCACGGTGATGGTGGTATCCTCCTGTTTTATTTTTACCTGGATGCGGTTAAAGTCGGGCAGCTTGTGGACCGGCGCCATTTTGCATGCCAGCCATAATCTTTTTATACAGGTTATTTTTACGCCACTCACCACAGATACCGGTAACACCAGCTTTTATATAGATGAATTTGGAATAGGCCTGCCCATTGCCACCGTGATTGTTGCATATATCTGCTGGCGTAAACGCAAAGAGCTGCCGGAGCCGGAAAATACTTAAGATAACACCATTTTATAAGCGCGGCTGGCGCTAATTTTGTCTTGTTAAAATCATTAAAACAAACATTCAGTATATGACACAGACAAATAAAATAGCGCTGGTAACCGGCGGCAGCCGCGGCTTAGGTAAGGATATGGCCCTGAGCCTGGCGCAAAAAGGCCATCATGTAATTATTACCTATAACAGCCAGCAGGGTGCTGCACAGGAGGTGGTAAAAGCCATTGAGCAGCTGGGGGTAAAAGCAGCCGCCCTGCAGCTGAACACCGGCGATGTAAAAAGCTTTGATAAGTTCTTCAACGATCTTAAAGGCATCCTGAAAAGCACCTTTAATGCAGACCAATTCCATTACCTGGTGAACAACGCAGGTACCGGCATTCACCAGTCCTTTGCAGATACTACTGAAGCGCAGTTTGATGAGCTGCTGAACATACACTTTAAAGGCGTATTCTTTCTTACACAAAAAGCATTGCCTATTATAGCAGATGGCGGGGCTATTGTAAATGTATCCAGCGGCCTGGCGCGTTTTTCTACACCCGGGTATTCGGCCTATGCAGCTATGAAAGGCGGTATTGAAGTGCTTACCCGTTACCTGGCCAAGGAGCTGGGCGCAAGGGGCATACGTGCTAACATCATTGCACCGGGCGCTATTGAAACGGATTTTGCCGGCGGCGCTGTGCGCGACAATGCACAGGTGAATGCCGCTATTGCTTCACAAACTGCATTGGGCAGGGTTGGCTTGCCGGAAGATATTGGCAGCGTGGTAGCCTTCCTGTGCAGCGATGACGCCCATTGGGTAACTGCCCAGCGCCTGGAAGCCTCCGGCGGCATGTTCCTGTAAACATTTTTTCTATAAAGGCCTGGCTGATCATAAGCCAGGCTTTTTTATGCCTGAACAGGAGCTAAGTGTTCGTTAAGATAATCCTGTTCAGCGTAATGGCAGGCGATGTCCCGGTTCATTTTTTCCCTTTTGCGTAAATAAATTTCCGGATCGGATAGTAAAAAACCACCCTCCTGATCCATCTTGCGCCATCATTTCAAACAAAATTTGGGGTATGGCGAAAGTTTTTAACTATTGGGCATTTTTACAAAGGACAGTATTAGTAATTGTTTTGTGCAGCCTGTGCTTTGCAGGCGCTTTTGCAAATGATAACGACAATGAGAACGGGGGCACCATCAAAGGAACGGTTACCACCTCCGATCATCAGCCTGCAGCAGCCGTATCCGTATTGCTGAAAGGCAGCAAAAAGGCAGCCCGTACAAATGACGACGGCACTTTTGTATTACGCAATGTAGCTCCCGGTACTTATACAGTGGAAGTATCACTGATAGGTTATGAAACGGTTTCCGAAACAGTAACGGTAAAACAGAACGAGGCTATCAGCGTGCAGCTGCAGCTGAAAGTATCGTCAAAAAGCCTTTCAGAAGTGGTGGTAACAGGCGCCTATAGCCGCTTTACCCCAAGCAACAGTGAATATGTGGCCAAGCTGCCGCTTAAAAATATCGAGAACCCGCAGGTATATGCTGTAGTCGGTTCGGAAATGATCAAAGAACAGGTAATAACCAGCTATGACGATGCATTGAAGAATGCGCCGGGCCTCAGCAAGCTATGGTCCTCAACCGGCCGTGGCGGTGATGGCGCCGGTTATTACACCCTGCGTGGATTTGCGGTGCAGCCCACACTGGTGAATGGCCTGGCCGGCTTAACCAACAGCGGGCTGGATGTAGCGAACGTGGAAAGGATCGAAGTGCTCAAAGGCCCTTCCGGCACCCTGTTCGGCAGTACGCTGGTTTCTTACGGCGGCCTTATTAATACGGTTACCAAAAGACCCTACGATCATTTTGGCGGCACCGTAAGCTTTGTTTCCGGTACCTATGGCCTGAACCGTTTTACGGCTGATATTAATACTCCGCTGGATAAAGATCAGACAGTATTGCTGCGCGTAACAGGTGCTTACCATGATGAAAACAGCTTCCAGGATGCCGGCTTTAAGAAAACACGTTTTCTGGCGCCCTCTCTTACTTACAAGGCTTCAGACAAGCTCACCTTTTTGCTGAATGCAGAATTTCTGAGCGCTGAGGGCACGAACCCAACCATGCTTTTCTTTGACCGTGCCTCGCCGCTGAAGGCCAAAAACCTGGCGGAGCTGGGATACAATAACAAGTACTCTTTTACCAGTAACAACCTTTCCGTTAAAACGCCTACCACTACCTTACAGGCGCAAATGCAATATAAATTATCAAACCAATGGACCTCGCAAACCATCTTATCCAGGAGCAGCGCCAAATCACAGGGTTACTACTCTTATCTGTATGAGATCTCCAGCTCCCTGCCAGACTATCCCAATGTATCCAGCACTTTTGGACGTTATGTGAGCGACCAGAATTATACCACTACGGCTACGGATATACAGCAGAATTTTATTGGAGACTTTAAGATGGGCAGCCTGCGCAACCGCGTAGTGATCGGCGTGGATTACCTGAAACAGGACGCTACTGATAACGGCGCCGGTTATGTGCTGAACGGGGTGGTAAACATGACCGGTTTTGATTCAGGTATTTTATCCCGGCAGCATACGGATTCCCTGCTGCAGGGCGCTGCTGTAAGCAACAGCAATCTTTCACAGGAAGTGGTCAGCGGTTATATTTCCGATGTAATTAATTTTTTGCCCCAGCTTTCCGCTATGGCCAGCCTGCGGGTAGATCATTTTAAAACAGGCGGCCTAAGCATTACTGAAGATGCTAAATACAATCAAACCACCTTATCGCCAAAATTTGGCCTGGTATACCAGCCGGTGCTGAACATTGTATCCCTTTTTGCCAACTACATGAACGGGTTTACCAACAGCGCACCCCGCCGGCAGAATGATAATACAATTAAAACCTTTAAGCCGGAGCACGCCAACCAATGGGAAGTGGGTGTTAAAACCAACCTGGTGGCTGATATACTGACTGCGACCGTGAGCTATTATGATATAAAGGTTTCCAATACCATTATGCAGGACCCTACCCGGGTAGGCTTTTATACACAGGGCGGTAAACAATACAGCCGCGGTATAGATGCTGATATTGTGGCCAGCCCTGTTAACGGGTTGAATATTGTGGCGGGTTACAGCTATAACAACAGCAAGGTGACTGCAACAGATGCCAAAGATTATCTGAACCGCCGCCCCGAAGGCGCTGGTCCCAAACATATTGCCAATGCCTGGATCAGCTATAAATGCCCGGATGGTTACCTGCAGGGTTTTGGAGCAGGTTTTGGCGGCAACTATGCCGGTGAGAATATGGTGCTGAACCGGGAAGTGACCGGTGTTTTCACCCTGCCTTCCTATACGGTATTAAATGCTGCATTATTTTACGATACCAAAAAGTTCAATATTTCCCTTAAGCTGGATAACCTGACGAACAAGGAATATTACAAAGGCTGGTCAACCATTGAACCGCAAATGCCCCGGCGTTTTTCTGCCAGCAGTACCTTTAAATTCTGATCTTTATGAAAGGTCAAAAGCAGCAACCTAAATTGCGCTGGGCGCAACATCAGCAAAGATGGTTTGGCAAATGGCATGTGTACCTGGGTATTATTGCCGGACTTATAGTAGCCATTACCGGTATTACCGGCAGCATACTGGTGTTTCAGCAGCAGATAGACCGGGCGCTGAACCCGGCCCTCTTTAAAGTAAGCAGCGGTGTGCATAAAATGGAGCCGGATGAAATAATGGCGCTTATTAAACAGCGTTACCCGGCCATTCACACCAGCTACCTGTACGGACCGGAAGAAGGGCAGGCCCTTGCGCCCTATATGATCTATGACTATGTAAAAGAGCAGCAATATTTTTTTGATCCCCATACCGGTGCGTTCAATGGGCAACGGTCTTATGAAAGCGGTTTTATACATACCGTTACAGAAATACACCGCACCCTGCTGATACCCGCTGCAGGCAGGTATATTGTAGGATTATCGTCCCTGGTGCTGTTGATACTTACCATTAGCGGGCTGCGTTTGTGGATACCTGCAAAATGGAAGCAGCTCAGGAGTGTGCTGACCGTGAATTTTAAAGGCAGCTTTAAACGGCAGAATTATGACTGGCATAATGTAACCGGGTTTTATTCGGCGCCGGTGGTTTCTCTGTTGTCCTTAACGGGTTTTTGTATCACGTTCTCTGTGCTGGTGATCCCTTTGTTATTTGTATTAAGCGGCAGATCCCCGCAGGGAGCGGCGCAGGTGCTGGGCGCCAGATCGGTGTACGTGAAAGGCGCAGCCACCTTGCCGTTGTCGAAAGTAATGGCTATTAGCAAAAAAGCTATGCCTGGCTGCAGGATAGGTGGTATTGCTTTACCTGCAGACAGTACCGGTAATTTCCGTTTGGACCTTGTGAGCAAAAGCAGCTTACGCAGCGGCAAAAGGGAAATGCTGATACTGGACCAATACTCCGGTAAGATATTACTGAACAGCCGTACTGATTTTCCGAATGTGGCCAATGCTTATTTAAGCTGGCTGGTTCCGTTACACTTTGGCACGTTTGGCGGGTTGCCTACCCAGCTGTTAGCTTTACTGGCCGGGCTAATGCCGGCGGTATTGTTTGTTACCGGGTTTATTATCTGGTATCCGCGCTGGAAAAAACAACGGCACAAAAAACCAGCTAAGGCTGTTGTAACATCGTCAATTGAAATAATGGACGCAGCAGCGGATGATGATGAAACTATTACGCTGGTGTACCGGCAAAAGATCCATACAGCAGCGGCGGCCCCAGTTGTAAAACCATCTGCTGGGAACGTATTCCGGCTGAATGTGAAAAAGGGGTGCGTATATGCGTTATGGTTTGTATTAACAGGCGCGGTAATGGGCGCATTGTACGGTGCGGTATCGGGTATTATAGTGCAGCCGGCGGTATTTACTATTGCGTTTTGCTGCACGCTGGTGGTGGCGAATTTTGCAGTAGCCTTGCTTAGTATAATCTTCAACCTGCTTTTCCTGGCCCCGTTTAAGAAGGGCAGCAGGGGCGTGCTGCGCTACTTTTCTTTATCGCTGGGTTTTTTGATCGTGTTTGCAGGCGTATATATGCTGTTAATGAATACCGGTATGAAGATCTTTTAACCCGCATAACACTGCGTGGTGTTATGCGGGTATGGTTAAAATCCGTAACGGATGCCCAGCTGGATCTGCCAGGGATTACCGCCCGGCGAGATAACGCCGGAGTTCACATTCACATTGTATTTATAAGTGGAGGTAGCTTTATCAAAACCACCCAGGGAGTAAATGTTCTGCTTACCCAGCAGCTTGGATACGCCCCAGTCCCTGTTCAGCATATTGGCAACGTTAAAGAAATCGCCGGATACTTCCAGGCTTTGTGATTTATACAGCCTGAACTTCTTGGCTATTCTCAGGTCCCATACACCGTAAAAGCCATTTACCCCGCCATTACGTTCGGCTATTTTACCACTGCTTTTGCTGAGGTATTCTTTAAAGCGCTCATTTGCCAGCGGGTTATTGAGGATAGTGTTGATGCCGGTGCGGATCTTTTCCGCTACATTAGGATCATTCCTGTCAAACACATAAGCCAGGTCATTGGAGTTCACGAAATCGCCGTTTACATTACCGCCTACAGCCAGGGAGTAACGTGTACCGCCTATACCGGAATATCGGATGCCTACATTCACGCCCCAGAAGCTGGGCAGGGTGCCGTACACCACTATCTTATTACGGAACTGCACATCGGAATAAGTCATTTTGCTCAGGTCGCGCGGATCATCCTTTACCATCAGCGACAGGGTAGCGGTATTGGCCACATCGCCGTTATAGGAGGTATTATCCTTTGTATCGTTCCAGGTGTAGCTGGCGCTTACTTCACCATCCCTGAAATAACGGAAGGTACCATCTATCACAAAGGCAAACTGGTTCACCTTACCGGCGCTGTTCAGCTCCAGCACACGGCCTACATTGGTGCTTTTACGGCCCTGCATCCAGTCGGTAGCGCCATTGCTGGCTGTAATGCTGGCGGCAGGCACATATACGCCGCGGTTAGCTTCGTTGGCCAGGCGGAAGTAAGGCTGGTCAACCATGTTACGATCCACATACATGTAATTATTACGTGCAATGGTGGTAAAGAAAGTGACGCCCATTTTAAAGCGGTCGGTAAAAAAGTGATTGTATGAAATGTTGGCCTTGTACACTACGGGTATCCGCGAATCTTTACCATTCATGTTAATGGTGCCCTGGCGTGGCAGGTTCAGCTGGTCAAACATTTCCTTGCCAGGTGCAGCTGCGGGATTTTTGCGGTACTCTACAAAGTCGGGCCGAGGCACAGCGGCGCCCTGCACATCAATGGTCAGCACCTTGGTGCCATCAAACAGCATGTTGTTGATCATTGCATAGTTGTTGATGTCGGAGCCAAAGATGGCTGCGCCAAAGCGCAGATAGTCCCTGTGCTGTTCATTAATATCCCAGTTGAACTGGATGCGCGGCTGCAGCTGGAATGTTTTCAGTGAGTTATCGGTACGCAGGCCCAGCTCATTATATACTGTTTGGTTAAAGTTGGGATGGTTCAGGTAAGTGGTGTAATCTGCGCGCAGGCCGGCTATCATTTCAAAACCTTTGAACAGGTTTGTCTGGATCTGTGCATACAGCGCGGCATTAATAATATTCTGATTCACGGCCGGATCATCTGCCAGGGCTACTTCCCGTGCATAACGGTAAGGCGTTTGATTCTCAAAGGCATTGAGGCCGGTGAAATAAAAACGGCCGTTCATTTCACTGCCGTATAACGAGTTCATATGGCTGTACTGTATGTCTGCGCCAAATGTATAGTTAGCTTTGTTGGTGCTGAAGTACACATTATCCACCACCTGTACTACATGATTATAAAAATGCTCCGGTGAATAACGCTGCCCTCCCAGCTGTATATCGGTGTATACGGAATCGCTGCCAATGAGTGAGCCTACCCGTTGTACAATGGCGCGGGGTATATTTTGTTTAGGCAGCTGGCTGCCGGGCGAGCTTTCTTCAAAAGTGTACAGGTGCTGTACTTTCAGCTCGTTGGTTAAGCGCGGGTTCAATACCGTGCGCAGGGTAGCCAATATGCTGTTGTTAACGGCCTTTGCATTGGCATATACTTCATACAGGTTAATGGCGGTATTATCATCCCGGCCTAAAGGTGCACGGTCGTTCACATAGTTATCGCGGATGGTAAGCAGGTTCTTTTCATTCAGCTGCCAGTCAATACGCGCAAAAATGGCATCAGTGCCTCTCTTCTTATCAAAGGATCCGAACTGCGGTGCGGCGGATACGCCGTAGCTGCTGCGGGCAATGTCCAGGTAGCGGTCCAGTGAGGATTGAGTAACGTTAAGCCGTTTTTCATCGGCCGGTGTTTTAAGATCTGCCAGCTGCAGGGGGCGTGCATCTTTCTGGTGATCCCATGCTACAAAGAAATGTGCTTTGTCTTTAATGATCGGACCTCCTAATGAGAAACCATATTGGTAAGTGGAAAAATCATTCTGGCGTTTATTGCCGCGGGTATCATAGGGGCTGGATAACCAATCCGTTCTTCCGAATATAAATGCGCTGCCGGAAAAAGTATTGGTGCCTGCTTTGGTAACGGTACTAATGGTGCCGCCGCCGCTGCGGCCATAGGTAACATCATATTGGTTGGTTACTACCTTGAACTCGCGGATGGCCTCCATAGAAAGGGCGTAGGGGCCGCCGATGCGGCTGTTGGTGCCGCTGCTGGAAGTTGGGTTCTTGGCCGTGGTGCCATCAATCGTAATGTTGGTAGAGGAGCCTAATTGCCCTGCGAGGTTGCTGCCACTGCTTAAAGGCGAGAGGTCAATGAGCGATGTAAAGTTGCGGCCGTTCACCGGCAGGCGGTTAATGTCTTTAGCAGTAACAGTGGTAGCTGCACCAAAGTTCTCTGTTTTGTTTTTTAAGCCACCAGCCGTTACCGTTACTTCATCAATATTTACCGTGGAGCTTTTCAGATCAATGTTAATGCGCACCAGGTCGCCCTGGTTCAGCGTATAGCCGGTACGCTTTTGTTCACCATAACCCATGGAGGTAACGGTAATGGTGTATGGGCCGCCCAGTGGCAGCTCTTTCAGAATAAACTCTCCTTTGGCATTGGTAACGGTGCGGGTGCTGAAGCCGGTGGATTCATTCCGTATCAGGATGGAAGCACCGGGAATGGCCTGTTTCGCATCATCGGTAATGGTTCCGGTAAACGAGGCTTGCGTGGTTTGTGCAAAGGTAGGGTGCACAATGCTGCAAAATAACAGCAGGAATAAGGTCGCTAATATAGGTTTCATGGGCGCGAAAATAAAAGAGTGAATATAGGCTTGCAATGATGCAATGAATCATAACGTAAAGTTCACATTTCCCTGCGCTGATGTTACTGTAATGAGTATACGTGGATAAGTTACAACGTTTTGTGTGGATATAAAAACAGATAACCTGCCGGTTCCTGTTGAGGACGGCAGGTTATGAACTGCTGATATAATTGATATGGCTGTTAAATGGTAGGCATGCCACCGGTTACCTGTACGGTTGCGCCTGACATGTAGCTGCCTTCCTGGCTGGCCAGCAGCACAAATGCGGGGGCAACCTCTGCAGGTTGGCCAGGTCTGCCCAGCGGGGTGTTCTTACCAAATTCTTTTACATGATCTGCCGGGAAGCTACCGGGAATTAAGGGAGTCCAGATAGGGCCGGGTGCTACGCAATTAACGCGGATGCCTTTTTCACCCCACAGCTGCGCCAGGGTAGAAGTGAAGTTTTGAATGGCTGCTTTGGTGGCGGTGTAAGGCACTAAGGTAGGCCGTGGCGTGTAGGCGTTAACGGAAGTAGTGTTAATAACAGCGCTGCCGGGTTTTAAATACGGCTCTGCTGCTTTACACAAATAAAACATGGCGTGGATATTTGTTTTAAATGTGTAATCCCATTCTTCGCTGGATATTTCCTGTAAGGATTTATACTCCATCTGATAAGCGGCGTTATTCACCAGTATATCTATACCACCCAGCTCCTGCACGGCTTTTTCAATCAGCTGTTTACAGTGTTCTTCCTCGCTGATATCGCCGGGTACTAATACGGCTTTGCGGCCTACATCTTCCACCCATTTAGCGGTTTCGCGGGCATCTTCATCTTCTTTCAGATAAGAGATCAGCACATCGGCGCCTTCCCGTGCAAAGGCTATTGCAACCGCTTTACCAATACCGGAATCGGCCCCGGTAATAAGCGCTTTACGCCCTTCCAGGCGGCCGCTACCTTTATACGTGGTTTCACCGTGATCCGGTTTGGGATCCATTTCCTGTTCCGTGCCGGGCATGGTTTGTTCCTGTGGGGGAATTGAAGTGGGATATTGTTGCTTAGGGTCCTGTACCCCGGGTCTTTCAACTGTTTTCGTTGCCATGATTGAATGATTTTATGATGATGAATGTTTTTTATAGAAGCGGGGGCTATTATCATGCCAGTGGCGGGGTATAGAGGGAGAGTGGGGGCTATGCTACAGGCTGCTCTACAAAATTTTTCCACACCCTGTCCTATTTCCCTTTTCTCATTTGTTATACCCATATAACATCAAAAACAAAACACAATGAGAAAGCTAACCGTATTCAACTTTATCACCCTTAACGGCTACTACAAAGGCCCCGGCGGTGATATCAGCTGGCATAAGCAGATAACAGGCGAAGAAGAAGGTGAATATGCTAAAAAGGGCGCACAATCCGGATCTGTGCTGCTTTTTGGCCGGGTAACCTATGAAATGATGGCCGGCTACTGGCCTACACCGGCCGCCCTGCAGCAAAACCCCGGGGTAGCAGAGGGCATGAACCGGTCAGAAAAGATCGTTTTTTCCAAAACGCTGAAAAGCGCCGACTGGAACAATACCACCCTGGTAAAAGATGACATGGTTACTGCGGTAAAACGGCTGAAACAACAGCCCGGCGGTCCTATGACCATACTGGGCAGTGGCAGCATTGCAGCCCCGCTGGCAGCAGAGGGATTAATTGATGAATACCAGTTTATGCTGGACCCCCTTGCGCTGGGCAGCGGTACATCTATTTTCAATGGCCTGCAACAGCAGCTGAACCTGCAATTAAAGGACACAAAAGTATTTAAAAGCGGTATCGTACTGCTTTGCTATCAACCGGTTAAATAGTATATTAACTAATAAAACCCGAACCATATGGAAGAGTTTCTTGTAATAATGCGCCTGGATATTTTAACCAAAGAAGCGCAGCCTTCCCCGGAACAAATGCAGGTGTATATGCAGCGGTATCATGATTGGGTGGGCGGCATTGCGGCACAGGATAAATTTGTTGGCGGCACAGGATTATCTAAAGAAGGCAAGGTGTTAAAGTTCAATGATGTGATGACCGATGGCCCATATGCAGAGACGAAGGAATCCATTGCCGGTTTCATTACCATCCGGGCTAAAGACCTGGAAGAGGCCGTGAGCCTGGCTAAAAGCTGCCCCATCCTGAAGGGGGAAGGCAACACTGTAGAAGTCAGACAGATCGTAACCAGACATAATAACCCCTGAGTAATTTCCCCTGTATACGCGTTACAGGGGAAATTTCATTATGCAGCACACAACGCTCATACCGCATTTATTCAGAACGGAGTACCGTAAAATAGTATCCGTGCTGTGCCGGCATTTTGGCCTGCAGCAAATGGAAATTGCTGAGGATATTGCCAGCGATACTTTTTTGACTGCTGCGGAAACCTGGCCACTGAAGGGTATTCCGCCGCAGCCCACGGCCTGGTTATACCAGGTGGCTAAAAATAAAACAAAGAACTATTTACAACGGGGCCTATTGTTCGCCACTAAAATTTCACCGGATATAAAAAGCAGTTCCACTGAAGGCTATGAGGCAGAAATTGACCTTTCCCCGCAAAACGTGAACGACAGCCAGCTGCAGATGATGTTTGCCGTGTGCCACCCTGCTATTTCAAGAGAGGCGCAGATCGGGCTATCATTACGCATCCTTTGCGGGTTTGGCATAGAAGAAATAGCCGATGCATTTTTAACCGGCAAGGAAACTATTAATAAACGTTTATTCCGCGCCAAAGAAAAGCTGAAAGAGGAGAAGATCCATATTGAGCTGCCGCCACCAGCTGCCATGAATGAACGTTTGGAGGCTGTGCTTAGCATCATTTATTTATTATTTAACGAGGGCTATTATTCCGTTAGCCAGAACAAAACCCTGCGCAAAGATCTTTGCCTGGAAGCTATGCGCCTTTGCACCATGCTGGTGGAAAATGAAAGCACCAACAAACCGGCTGTAAATGCGCTGCTGGCGCTCATGTGTTTTCATGCCTCCCGCTTTGATGCACGTATCAATGAGCATGGTGAGCATATTTTGTATGAAGAGCAGGATGCCAACCTCTGGAATGCAGACCTGATTAGCAAAGGCGGCTATTTCTTAAACCGGGCTGCCAGCGGCAATGAGCTTTCCAAATACCACCTGGAAGCCGGCATTGCTTACTGGAACACCCAAAAGGAGGACACCAGAGAAAAATGGGTGAATATTTTATACTTCTATAACCGCCTGCTGCAAATAGCTTACTCGCCCATTGCAGCGCTGAACAGAACCTATGCGCTGGCAAAAGTGAATGGAAAGCCGGCAGGGATTGCAGCTGCGGAGCAGCTGGAGCTGACTAACAATCATTTTTATTTTGCGCTGCTGGGAGAATTGTACACCGGCGCTGATGATGCAAAGGCAAGGGAATATTATGAAAGAGCATTGGCGCTGGCAAAAACGGAGGCGGATAGGGCGGCCATCAGGAAGAAGCTGCAGCATCCATAGCGGCCCCGATCACTGCGGTTTAACCTCCAGCCAGGATTCAATCCATCTGCGGGCATAACCGTTCAGCTCTTTTACCTGTTCCAGTTTTGAAAGTATATTGTAAATAGTATACCAGCCGTTAGCAGTAGGCTGGCTGGTAAACGCCTGCATCGGCAATTCCAGCTGCCACAGGTGGCTCTGCAAGAATTGATTTCCGTTATATTGATAATATAATCTTGTAGCGGCGCTCCATATTTCCCTGGCAGTAACAACATGCGGGGGCTCATTCCTGCCTGGCGGTACATAGTTGTGCTGGGGTGGCGCATTAAAAGGTGATGTATTATGGAGGGTGAACGGAGGCGGCGTTTGGGTTCTGGAAGTATCTTCAAAAGGCTGCAGATCCTTAAAGCGGAAAGGCCCGTCTTTTGGAGTGGGCGTTTCTCTTTGTTCTTCCTCGGTATCTTCCCGTTTACGCTTATTCGGTATAAACCGTGGCCGTTCCTCCCGCCGCTCGTTGCTTTCTGTTATTCGCGGGGTTTGTTTTGCCGGTAGCTTAAGGGCCTTCACTAAAGCTTTATCCAGGCTGCCTTTAGCAATAGATAATAGTTGCCCTTTATCTGCCTTTATCAGATCTGATTTCTCTTCCCATCGCTCGCCATAGTAATTGAAAATCTTCCGCACCTCTTGTAGGAAATAAGAGCGGGCATTATCTGAGCTCAGTTTTGGAAGATATTCCTGGTCTATCAATTCCTTCAGCTGCCGGAAAACGCCATCAATAATCTCTTCTTTTTTTAATGCTATTTCTAAATCCAGCTGTCTTTGCTTTTCATCTATAGCGTCCTGTTTTTCCTGCTGTATCAATACCATATCTTTTACTTCCAATAATTGTTTCCTGATTGGGTCCAGCAAACCTTCCATATCCCGGTTAAAAAGCTGGTCATCTTTTTTCCATTCCTTATTAGCAGTATATAATATTTTTTCCCGGTAGTGGATAAAGTCTTCCAGGAAAGCATCATTGAACTTGGTTTCATACTTTTGCCCGTACAGGCGTATATGCTTAAACAGCTCATGCCGGTAGTCATCGTTTTTTTTCTTTTGCAGTTCTTCCTCGGCCTTTTTTTCCTTCCTCAATCTTTCCTGTTCTTCCTGTTCCTCTTTTTCCTTTTGTGCTTTGGCTTGCTGGCTTAACACCTGTTGTTTTTTTTCTTCTTGTTCTTTGAGCACTCTCTTCTTTTCTTCCTCAAAATCACTTTTCAGTTTGGCCTGTTTGGTGGTATTCACTACCAGGAAAGCGGGTGTTATGGAGGTGTGCTTATTGATCTTACCCGACTCAATATATTCCAGTTCTGTTGCGGGAAAGGGTTCTATGATATGGTAACCCGGTGGTACCTGGTATTCCGTTAAAACTTTTTCTGCAATATAATCATGAGGTAAGTTGGCTGTATCGTCCATTGCAAGCGCAGGTAACAGGTGACGCTGATTATTAATATTAAAATTGCCGAGAAGGCGATAGGTATTTGGAGTGGGTGCCTTCGCAATTTTTCCGCCGGGATGAAAATAGAATCCCGGTACAAAATTTTTAACAGTATTGGCTACTACCCCGGGCATTACATCTACCGGAATATCATGTGGCAGTGTTTTATCATAAATGGGTTTGATCGTAGTATCTTCCTGCCAGTGGTTTATGTGGCTGCCATCATTTCCAGGGATCAGCTTCATCTGGGTGATCTTAAAATGGAAATTGGCCGGCAGCGCCTGTTCATCCGGGTATCCGAAGGCGCCGGCAAAGCTGCCCCAGTTAAGCGCTTCTGCTTCAAAACGCACCACTTTATTATTAGCGTTCACCGCATCTTTTGCCGCTTTTTCTACCCCAACCTTCATGGTACTGTTAAATGCGGTAGATATAGGTACCAGGTTATTATTTGTACCCGGGCCATGCAGGTGATCATTTAACATATGGCCCCGTTTATAGCCTGCTATATTCGTTAGTCTTTTCCATAATTGTGTTTCCTCCTGGGGGGTAGAGCCCACTATACCATCATCCCTGCCTAAAATACTAAGCGGGGCCATAACCACCTTTGCACAAAAGGTATCCGGGCCAATTGTTTTGGTCACTAATTGCGCCTGGTGGGAAGGCGGGCGTTGCTTTTTCATTACCACATTGCTTAGCTGATTCAATTTTGCCAGCAGTACGGCAATTTTTTTTAATGCCAGCTGCGCTTGTTGCCTGTCATGCACCGTAGGCGCTTTCCGTTTGGCTTTTCCAACACTGGAAGTACCTTTGGTACCATATTTCCCGGTGTGTACAGTAACCGCGGTGTCTTCAATTGCCTTAAGCAGCTGCAGCTCCGTGGCAGACAGCTTCTTTCTGCGTTTACGTTTAAGGAAAAGGCTAAGGGTTTGCGCATCTGAATGCAGCCATAAGGTCCCATCCTCGGGGTGAATGAAAAGAATATGCAATTCATCTTTTCCATCTTCATCCATATCCATGATCAGGAACTCCTGCAGCTCAGCATCCGGTGCAGCTGGTTCCTCTAAAGCATTTTCTGCTGCATAAGTTTCCGCCAGCGGGGACATTGCCGGTTTGGAGATTCCGTTAGGTGATATATTATTTGCCACTGATTGAGTGGTATCCTGGGCCGCTTGGGTTTTATTATCGCGCTCCATAGAGGATGGTTATTTAAGGGATATGCTTCTTTAAAAATACGGTTTTCCCGCCCATCTCCCAAACTTCATAATCACTTAACATAAAACCTCCCGCGCCTTCTCTAACTTCACACTTTAAAAGCGTTCTCCCAACCGCTCATTAGGCAACATGCGTGAACTAACTGATAAGGAACTACTGCAACGTATCCAGCAGGATGATGTATCTGCATTTGAAACGCTGTACCTGCGCCTGTGGGAATCATTGTTCGTATTTGCCATGAAACGGCTGGGGGCAGAAGATGATGCGGAAGATGTGGTGCAGGAAGTATTTGCCAGCCTGTGGGCCAAACGCCACTCCCTGCAGATCCGGGAAAATTTTGACGCTTATCTTTACTCCGCCGTTAAATATAAAGTGATCAACAAGGTAGCAGCTATGCTGCAAAACCCCGAAAAGCTGGAGCTGGTGCGGGAGTCCCTGTTGCCCGCTGTGGATAATGCCGCAGAAACATTACAATCCAAAGAATTACAGGCTATTGTTAACCAGGAAGTACAATCCCTGCCGGAAAAAATGCGCGAAGTATACTTACTATACATAGAACAGCACCGCTCCGTGGCCGACATTGCCCGCGTACTCTCCCTCTCTGAACAAACCGTGCGCAACCAGCTGGGACTGGCCAGAACCCGCTTAAAAAAATCATTGCAGCACGCTATGCTGCTCACTTTTCTTTGTTAATATTTCCTTAACATTCGGATATGGTTAAAAGGTGGTTTTACCGGACATATAGGTAAAGACGCTTTTTTAATGGACATAAATGGGTTTGAACAGGTTGCAGAAAGATATCTGAACGGACAGGCTACCAATGAGGATCTGCTGTTGATAGAACAATGGCTGCAACAAACGGGCAATAAAGAGTATGAGCTAACAGCAGAAAAGAGAAAGATCATTGCCGCGCGCCTGCTGCCGCGGTTAAAAGCCATTACCCAAACCGCAGCTCCCGAAGCGCGCAGGCCGTTATACCTGTTCCCCAAACGTTTGGTACGTATTGCCGCAGCCATCCTGGTGCTTGTTACCACCGGCACACTGGGCTGGATCTACCGCCAGCCCCTGGCAGACCGTATTGCACCCGTAGCAATGAGTACCGTTAAAGCAGGGCCTTATGAAATAAAAAAAGTACAGCTGCCGGATCAGACAATGGTTACACTGAATACCGGCGCATCCATCAGCTTCCCGGCCGCTTACCGTGGCAACCAGCGGACCGCCAGCATTGAAGGAGAAGTATTTTTTGAAATAGCAGCAGATAAGCACAAACCCTTTATTGTACATACGCCCTCGCTGGATGTAACGGTGCTGGGAACCTCCTTTGTAGTAAAGGAACAATCACATTTTGCTACCGTAAGCGTAATAACCGGTAAGGTAAAGGTAGCAGCTGCAGAACAGCCGCTGGCAGCACTGGAAGCAGGCCGGCAGGTGCAGTATAATAAACAATCGCGCAAGGCGGCATTGCAGCCTGTAGATGTGCAGCAGGTAATGGGCTGGACCCAGCATAGCTTTTCTTTCCAGGAAGTGCCGCTGGAACAGGTACTGAAGGCCATTACACAAAAATGGAATGTAAAGCTGGAATTACCGGGCGTAGCATCCCGGAAAGAGTTTTCCGGCGATTTTAGTAATAACGATAGTTTGGATGATATGATGGCAGCCCTGGCGCTGGCCACCGGCATTCATTGGGAAAAAAATGGAGCAGGGATCATCAGGATAACCTATCCCTAACGAAAGCCAGCACCTCCAGGTGAGCAAGTTTAACAGACGCAGATTTTTTTCATTGTAAGCAATGAACAGGGCATCGCATTTTTAAAAATAAGTGAACGCATAAACAACCAGACAATAAATACTTATATGTACCGGACAAAAAAAGTTTTTACAAATTGGGGCAATAGTATGCAGCGCGCCTGCATACTGATGGCAGGTTTGCTTCTATGCCTGCGGCCGGCCATGGGTTTTACCCAAACGGAGAAATTAGCAGAGAAAAGAATATCTATTGAGCTGGCAAATGAAGAGCTGACAGCAGCCATCCATAAAATTGAGAAAAAGGTGAATGCTCATTTTATGTATGATGCATCTGAATTAAAAAAGCTGGATAAAAAGATCACCGGCACCTACCGGAATGAAACCGTGGCCATGGTACTCTCAAACATCTTATCCGGTACCGGTTTTGGATATGAGCAGCTGAAAGAAAAAATTATCATTCACCGCCTGGCCAATACAACAGCGGACAACAAACCTACGCAGGCCGCCGCTGCTGCCAGCATGGTAGATATTGTAGTACGGGGCCGGGTAATGGATGAAAAGGGAGAACCTTTAATAGGCGTGAACATTAAATCCAAGCACAGCCGCCAGGGAACAGTGAGCGACCGTAATGGTTTCTATACTATTACCCTGCCTGCCGATAAAGGCGTGCTGGTTTTCTCCTTTGTAGGATTTACCAGCCGTGAGATCCCCGTGGAAAGAACACAGGTGATAGACTTAAAGCTAATGCCGGATTCCAAAGGCCTGAATGAAGTAGTAGTAACTGCTTTGGGAATAAAACGTGAAGAGAAAGCGCTGGGTTATGCCACCACCGTAGTGCAGGGAGAACAGCTTACAGAAACCCTGCCCGCTAACTGGACAGAAGCTTTATCTGGAAAAGTAGCAGGCCTTAACCTGGTAAGATCCAACGCAGGACCCACCGGTTCCAATAAAATTATTTTGCGTGGCGAAAATAACCTTACCGGCGATAATGAAGCGCTGATAGTAGTGGACGGAGTGGTGATAAACCAGGGCAGCGGCCGCCGTACTGGCGTTGCCGGTGAAAACCCGTATGGCACCGGCAGTGATAATATGCCGGCAGATTACGGCACTGGTTTGAATGATATTAACCCGGAAGATATAGCGGCTGTTACGGTGCTGAAAGGACCCGGTGCAGCGGCCCTGTACGGCCAGCGCGGCGCCAATGGAGCTATTATTATCACCACAAAATCAGGCAGCAGCAAAAGAAAAGGCTGGGGCGTTACCTTTACTTCCAACGCATCCCTGGAGCAGGTGAACCGCTGGCCCGACCTGCAGTATGAATACGGACAAGGGCTGGCCGGTGCAGATTATTATTCCTACGGCGCTTCTGCTGATGGCGCAAGCACCAGCGGCACCAGCTCAGCCTACGGTCCTAAGTTCGATGGGCAGCAGTTTTACCAGTACGATCCGGTAACGCAGGCGCAGGGTACTGCCAAAACGCCCTGGGTGCCTTATAAGAACGTAAACAAGTATTTTAATACCGGCAACACCCTTACCAACACCATCAGCCTGGATGGCGGTACGGATAAAACCACTGCACGCTTTTCTTTTACCAATGTTACAAACGAGTGGATAGTACCGAATACCGGCTACAAACGGAATACCGTTGCATTGTCTGTAAACTCAAAAGTGAATGATAAGCTGCAGATCTCATCCAAGATCAACTACACTAATAAGTGGAGTGATAACCTGCCGGGATCAGGCTATGGCAACCAGTCAATCATGTACTGGTACATATTCTGGCAACCCAATGCCAATATAGACTGGCTGAAGAATTACTGGGCCAATGGCCAGGAAGGACGCGCCATAAAATATCCCTATAGCTCTTATCCTGAAAACCCCTATGCCATAGCCTATGAGTTTATCAATAGCTCTAACCGGCATGGGGCCACAGGTAACGTACAGGCGGTATACAGCATCACCAATGAATTAAGCCTGCTGGTGCGGTCATCTGTAGACTTCAGCTATGAGGGGCGTGAGCAGAAACGCCCTTATGATGCCGGCACAAAATATCCTCATGGCAGCTACCGCACACAGAATATTTTTTCCATGGAAGCCAGCAGTGATTTCCTGCTGAAATATGCAAAGAAAGTAAATGAGGATCTTGACTTTACCATAACAGCCGGGGGCAGCACGCTTACCAATAACTATAACAGGGATGAGGTGCGTGCAGATTCGCTTGTTTATCCCGGCATTTATACCATGGCTAATGCCGCCGGTCCTTTAGTGACCATGCCCTGGAAAAGTAAATACAAGATCAACAGTTTTTACGGCATGATCACTGCCGGTTATAAGGATTTTTTGTTTATGGACCTCACCGGCCGCCAGGACTGGAACAGTGTGCTGGCTTCCCCGGACCGTACAGATAATGCCGGGTTCTTTTATCCTTCCCTGAGCATGAGCTTTATTCCATCTGAAGTATGGACGCTGCCGAAGTTCGTAAACTTTGCAAAGCTGCGGTTCTCTGCATCCAGTGTAGGCAGCGGGCAAACCACACCTTACCGTACCGCCTATACGTATCCCACTGCCGGAAGCCAGTACAATGGCGGATTGGACAACCCTACCACATTGGCTAACCCAGACCTGAGGCCACTGCGCACCATTACCTATGAAGCAGGCGCCAATGTAAAGATGCTCAATAACCGCCTGGGCTTTGACCTGGCCCTGTATACCGGCAGCACCAAAGATCAGATCCTGGAACGCATCGTAGACCGTGCTTCCGGTTATGCGAAAGAGATCATTAACGTGGGCAAAGTGAATAACAGTGGCATAGAGCTGGCTGTGAACGGTACGCCATTAGCACTGAAGAATTTCAAATGGAACACCAATATCGTATTCTCGGCTAACCGTAACGTAATTAAAGAGCTGGCAGATAGCTCAGTGGTATTGCGTACCGGTAATGTTGGCGGCGGCCAGATCGTTGCCAAACAAGGCGGCAGCATGGGCGCGCTGTACGGAAAAGGTTATGTACGCGCTCCGGACGGGCAGATCGTATATGATGCCAATACCGGCTTTGCACTGTTGTCAGAAGATGTGAAATACCTGGGTAATGTTACACCCAAATGGAAGCTGGGATTCAGCAACGATTTTCAGTATAAGCAATTTCATTTAGGCCTGTTGTTCGATGCACAGTATGGAGCCGTAGCGCATTCACTGATGCATTACAAGATGGTGGAGCAGGGTAAGCTCACAAAAACACTGCCCGGGAGATATAGTGGTATCATTGGCAATGGCGTAATAATGGAGGCAGATGGAAAATACCGTAAGAATGATGTAACGGCAACGGATGTAGACGGCTATTACCGTTCTCACTGGGGCGCAGATAATGCGGAAGGCAGCACCTTCAGCACTGATTTTGTGAAATTCAGGGAAGCCCGCCTGGACTATACCGTGAACTCGCAAATGCTGAGAAGACTGGGTTTGCAAAAGCTGCTGATAGGCATCTATGGCCGTAACCTGTATACCTGGTCAAAATGGCCCATGTTCGATCCTGAATTTGGTACACTTAACGGATCGGATATCGTAACGGGTTTTGAGGTGGGGCAGTTCCCCTCCACACGCTCCTATGGCATTAACCTGGTTGTTGGACTTTAATTAGAAAAAATAATGCAACAGATCATACATAAATTATTGGTGGCTGCAGGCATGTGCAGTATACTACTGGCCTCCTGTACCAAAGATTTTAAAGAGATCAATACCGATCCGAATAACACCACACAGGCCCTGCCGGAACAGCTGCTGGCGCCAGCGCTGGTAAACACCTTAACGTATAACATGCGGCGGAACCGTGACTTCAACAATGAGCTGATGCAGGTGACCGTGAACATGAACGAAGCAGAAGGGCAGGTGTTCCGGTATGACTATCGTGATAACACATCCGATTATCTTTATAACGGCTGGTATACAGAGCTTACTAACTTTAAGGACATTTATAAAACGGCCAGCGGCGAGCTGAATTACAATACCTCCTACATGGGCATATCATTGATCTGCCAGTCGTGGATCTGTTCCATGCTCACAGATACTTATGGCGATGTGCCTTATTCCCAGGCCAACTCCGGCAGGGACTCCTCCATCCTGGAGCCTGCTTTTGACCGGCAGAAAGATATTTACCTGGATATTTTTAAGAAGCTGGATTCTGCCAATTCCCTGCTGAGCAACGGCACTGCCATTAAGGCCACCAGCGACCCGGTATATAACGGCGATGTGGGCAAATGGCGTAAGTTCGGCAACTCCCTGTATCTGCGGCTGCTGCTGCGCCTTTCCGGCAAAGCAGAAGTAGCGGAGCAGTGTATTGCAAAAATTAAGGACATCGTGGAAACAGATGCCGGTAAATACCCGCTGATATCCAGCAATGCAGAATCGGCCATTTTAAAATGGACGGGCGCAGGCCCTTATGTTTCCCCTTTCTATGCCAGCGTAAGGGAGCAGGATTTCAGAACGCCTGCCATTGCCAGCTTTTTCATTGATTACCTGTGGGCCTGGGGAGATCCGCGTATTGATATACCCATTTACGGCACCAATGGTTTTAACAGGTGGGGCATTGCTCCGTACTCCGGCTCGTACCAGGGCGTGGCCAGCGGTTATGCGCCGGGGACCAACCCAATAAAAAAGTGCTATTTCTATTCCTATACCTCTGCGGTTTCCTTACAAACCGATCCCCTTACCGGTATGATGCTGAATTATGCCGAAGTGCAGTTCATGCTGGCAGAAGCAGCTGCAAAAGGATGGATAGGCGGTGCTGCCGGTACTTATTACAACAACGGTGCATTGAACAGCATCAGGTTATGGCTGCCCAACTGGCCGGATACGGTTAAAACCACTATTCACAACATTGATGAATACCTGGCCGCAGCAGATATCCAGTGGGACGAAAGCGCATCGCTGAATGATAAGATGGAGAAGATCCATCTGCAGAAATATTATGCGCTGTTCCTGGCCGACCTGCAGCAATGGTTTGAGTACCGCCGCACCGGCCACCCCGTATTGCCAAAAGGAGCAGGTTTGAAAAATGGAGGGGTAATGCCTGCGCGCATGAATTACCCGGTGTATGTGCAATCCACCAATCCCACCAATTATAAGCTGGCCGTGGCCGCACAGGGCCCCGATGAAATATCCACCCAGGTATGGTGGCAAAAACCTTAAAAAAATAATACAATGCAAAAGAAGATCTTCATATATGCCTTCCTGTTAGTGGCAGCTGTTTTTTCAGGGGGATGCAAAAAAGATAATTACCCGGGCGGGCAGATCAGCCCCTATATTGCCATCTTTGATGTGAGGAACCTGTATAAAGGGCAGGATGTAAGCCTTACTACAAACAACATGTTCGGCTCTGACTTCATTACCGGTGTAGTGGTATCAGACCATTCCGGCGGCAACCTCCCAGCCGGGCTGCTGGTAATACAGGATAACCGCCGTTTATCAAAGCTGAGGGGTATTTCTATTCCTTTGGGCGATGCTGCCGCTGATTATGTACCGGGCGATTCGCTGGTGATAAAAGTAACGGGCGGCGTGTTGAAAAGAGTAGATGGTATTTTACAGATCACTGGTGTTACCAGGGACAAGGTTAGCAAAGTGGGTAACGGAAGTACCATTCTTGCCAATGAAATATCCACCAAAACTATACTGGCCGACCCGGAGGAGTATGAAAGCTGCTTATCGGTAATTGTAAAAGGTGGTTTTGATCCCCTGCCGGCTGCCGGCGATGTGTTGGCGGGTGATAAGGTGCTGAACGATGGATTCGGCAGCATTACGCTGCATACGGAAGCTACGGCTGCTTTTGCTGATACTACTGCGCCGGTGCTCGCCAACTTTTACGGTATTATTTTCAATACAACCGGGAAAGATGGCGCCCTGGTACCGCAGCTCCGCATGCGTAAAGCCAGCGACCTGGAAGTGCTAAGCTCCACCATAAAAATTACACCGGTGCTGATCACCGGTTTTATGAGTGATGTGGTGAAAGCCAGCAAGGCCGATGGTAATTATGAATATATACAGCTCATGGCCACACGGGATATTGATTTTTCAGTAACGCCTTTTTCCGTAGTAACTACTAACAATGCCAATGCCTCTACCCCAACAGGATATCCTGCCCAGGGATGGGCCACAGGTGGCTTACGCACCTATAAGTTTAACCTGACCTCAGGCAAGGCCGCTAAAGGTACCTTCTTCTATGTGGGCGGTACCGCAAAAATGATCAATGGTGAGGTATCAACGGATATAAGCGCTGCCAACTGGATAAGCCCCTATAATTACGCCACCAGCAACGGAGCAGATTTTGGTACTAAAACCACCAATTTACTGGCTAATAGCGGGAATGCTTTTGGGATGGCGGTGTTTGAAGGTACAACGGTAACGGTTGATACTGAACCGGTAGATGTGATCTTTATATCCACCGGCGGCAGCCTGTACACAGCAGGTCCGCCTGCGCAGGGGTACCGTATCACCAATACCGACTGGTATGATGTGAAGAACCCGCGCACACGGAAGGATCAGCCGTTCTACCGGAGTGGCACCAACATCCTGGCACTTACTTATAATACTTCAGACGTGGGCATTTTTAACCTGCTGGGAGGGGAATATAGCACTGCTTTGGGAAGATGGACAACTGCCAGGAGCCAGCATAATGTTTTGCTCACCAAAACATCCCTGCTCACTGAAATTGAAACACCGGAATCTACTAAGCTGAAATAAGGAGGAATTGCATAGTAAGAGGTAAGATGCAGGATATTTCTGCATCTTACCTCTTATTTACTTAGCTTTGCTTATTCATTAGCCCCAACATGAATAAGAGAGCAACCCCATGGATCTTTGTAACCTTGCTTGGTTTATCCATCGTATTCCTGTTCATTTTAGTGCTGTCAAATTACAGGTCCAGGTTTGAGGTGCCCGTAACTACTTTCTTTTTCCTCCTTATTATCTTTGACCTGGGAGCTACTTATTTACTTACCAAAGCGCTCAGGAGCGCGGCTTCCTATTCCGGCACTGTGCTGAAAGGCAATCTTAAATTAACAGGGCCTGCAGTAGTGTTCTTCCTTATACTGCTCATTGGCTACCGGTTCCGGCCGGTTGAAAAAAGCCCGCTTTTTAATATGGCTATTTATGTAGCAGCACCGGCCGGTGATCCTAACGCCGTGCAAGGCACCATCAGTATTCTTGCTGATAATGATGTTATAAACGCTGTTATTGATGTGAATGGGAAAGCCATGTTCCCAAACCTGAACCGTGATCACCTGGGCGATTCCCTGCACCTTACCTCCCGCATCGAAGGATATAAGATCTCAAAAAATAATGATACAGTGCTGCCCATGCCGGGCGCAAGAGGCATACAGCTTAAGCTGCTGCCGGCAGTAGATTCAATATTGTATGTGGGATATATTTTAAAGCGTAACAATATACCGGTGGCCCATGCAACGGTAAAATTTTCTGACTACCTGAAAAATGTACAAACAGATGAAGATGGGATGTTCCATGTTTACCTGCGCGCAAAGCCCGGGGAGCGGGCAGATGTAATGGTTTTTAAGGACCAGGTAATGCGCTATTCAGACAAGATCTATTTAGGGAAGAACATTAAAATTGTTATTGATGATTAACCGGCTGACCAGGATAATAATGGCAGCGCTGCTGTTTTGCAGCGGGCCTGCTTTTTCCCAGGCAAAGGAATATGGTTTTCAGTTTGAAGTGCTGCTGAGCGGCAGTAAAACAAAAGCTGCCGCTAACATTACCTTTTTGTTTAACGGCAGCCGGCAATCTACCAATACACAGGGAATGGCCTACATTACGCTGGACAACCGCAATACGCCGCCCATCAACATTCGCCCGGTAGATGAAAGGGAATACACCATTGTTGGCAATGAGGTTATTTACCTGCCACCCAATGCTAACATCATAACCACAGTTACCATTGTGCGCTCGTCCCAGAAGGAAGCGGCAGCCGCGGAAGAGATCACTAAATTATACCGGCAGCAGAATATGGACCGGAAAGAGATGGATAGTATGAAGCGGACGAACCAGGCCATGTATACACAAATGCTTAACCGGCAGGATTCCATTCTGAAAACAGTGATGAAAAATTTTAAGGTAACGGAAAGCGATCTGCGCTCTGCACGTGAGCTTATGGAAGGCCGTGATAAATACTTTGGCATTATTTCCGGGAACCTGGAGGGCTACCTGAACGAAGCCAAGGATGTAAGAGATGCTTTTCAGAACCTGGTACTGTACTCACTGGAAAATCCCAAATCATTCAAGCTGCTGGATTCTACTATCGAAGTATATAACCAATACTACAACCAGCTTAATAATACGAACGCCGAATGTGAAAAGGCCGTGCAGGACTACTGGAAAAGCTATGAGCTGGCTATGAGCTATCATAACCTGGTTGATTTTTCCATTAACAATATACACCGGGCCAGCATTATACCGCTGAATGCTTCCCTGATCAGGAAAATAAACATTTACCTGAATGAGCCATCTATAAAAAAGGCGGAACACCTTAAAACAGGAGCTGACCCTGGAATTAAACAGCATTCTGCCTGTTTTTGATAATAACATCGGGATCCTGGACGTAAAAATTAAGGGCTTTGTTACCAACCTTAGAGCAAAGAGAGATTTTCAGGGAGAATGATTGATTTATTTAACCGCTAAATCTTTTTTATGAAATGCATCTCCTCTGTACTTTCAGCAACAGCGCTATTTTTAGCTGTTTCCTGCGGTGATTCCCTGGGTGACCTGGGAAACCTGGTAGGCAACTATGTACACAATTTTTCCAATCAATGGGAAGTGGTAAAAGGCAAACCCACCGGCCTTTTTTTCTTTAATGTCTCTAATGTAGATAGCACCAAAGGCACCGGCAACCTGGATATCAATGAAAATACCCCGGGAGAAACATTCCTGCTGAAAGGAACCTTTGATAACCTGAAAGTGGGCATCCACTACCTTACAGACGATGAGCGTAAAGCTATTGACGGCATTGATACCAATGGCCCGCTGGCCGGCACGGCTTATAAGGGCCTGCTGGATACCCTGCGCAAGCCGGTGATCTTAAGAATGGTGAACACTGCCGACGGTACAGATTCCCTGGTGCTTAAACAGGGCTTCTGAAACCATTACTGGTTATTGTTATTCTGCGGGGCAGCAGGTTTCTTCACCGGCGAAGCGCCATCTTCCATGATCATATAGCTGGCCTGTTTAAGCCCCTGGTTGGCATTTACCCGTTTTTCAACATTCCCGTAATGGTTGTTGCGAATGAGTACATTGGATGTATTGGTGCCTACGCCGCCCAGTGTGATAGCTTCTTTGGCAGTATTAATACTGTTATCTTCTATAATAACATCCGTAACGGAATTAGGATCTTTACCGGTAGAGGTGATGATGCAGCTGTAATCATACAGCCGGTTGCGCCGTACCAGTGCTCCTATATTTAAACCGGCGCCACCGGAGCCAATGAGGTTAATGGACTGGTAACCGGAATGCTGATCGCCGGTGCCATACCAGTGGCTGTAATTACCTTCGCGCAGCTCGCACTCCACCACATCATTATACCAGCTGGGCTGCTTGCCATGGTACAGCAAAGAGCCCCGGCATACAATACCATCGCTCCGGCGCATTTTTAAACCGGCTATTACACAGTTCTGGGCAGAGCCGTATAACTGGTACGCCCCCCCGTCACTAACCTCGTTATTTACAAAGTATAAATTTTGCCGTACAGTGGTAATGCTGATAACAGAGCTGGCATCAGGCGCTACCAGGAAGGGCTGATCCAGCTGGATGGCATCGGCCGTATGGCCGGTAATGCGTCTGAACTGCCCCGCGCCTCTGCCTTCAATAATAAATACACCGCCGCCGTTCCATTTATTGGCCGGCGCCTGAATGCTGCCGCCCGGCAAGGTAATGGTATTGCCGTTTGCGCCGGCTATTGGACCGGCATAGGCGCCGCCACCGCCATCCAGGGTCATTACCTCACGGTCATTGGTGTAGTCAAATGGTATAACGTTCCTGGCCTCATACAGGTCCCGGCTTTCAACGATCGTGGCGCCGTAGGCGTAACCATCTGCCTGTTTATAACAATCTTCAAATATTAATCCTTTGGACTGGATGGTCATGTAGGGCTGGTTAATGCCGGTATTATTCCGGGTGAACCGGCAATGCTGTATAAAGCCGGTACCGGCAACAGTGTACATACCGCTGGCATTAAAATCGCAGTTACGCACTTTCAGGTTGTTGCCGCGGATTACAATACCGGTTTTGGTCCAGCGGCTGTTCAGCTCTGCATCTACAGAATCACGGCTGGCTTTTGTGCGGTACATTTTGCTGCTCATTTGCGCGCTTTGCCGTATTACCAGGTTTTCCAGCAGCACATTGCCCATTTCCTCCATAGGGCCGTTCTGCATAATAATGCCCCAGGCCCTGGTGGCCCATATATTCAGGTCTTTTACCGCAAAGTCATGGGTGCCGCTGATCAGGCTATTGGGTAATTTACCATAGTCCCAGCCCAATGAGTTCCAGAACAGCTGTGTTACCGCAACGGATTCACCTTTCAGCATAGTGAAGGGAGGCAGCTGCAATTCAGCGGTTATCATATACCGCCCGTGCGGCACATATACGGTGCCGCCGCCTTGCTGCTTGGCTGCAGCCAGGGCCGACTGGAAGGCGCTGGTTTCATCATTCACGCCATCGCCTTTGGCGCCATAATCTTTTACGTTAAAGGTTTTTTTATCCCATTTATTAGGGGAGGGGTTCACTACGTTTACCTGTAAAGGCTCGCTCCACGCAGTTTTGCCTCCCTGGCCATTATGATAATATAAATGGTAAGTACCGGGGCTTATGTTGCCGGGAATGTTCACGCTCACGGAAAAATCGTCAAAAGCGTTGGCCACCTTAGCTCTTATTACCTGCTTGTTTTCTTTGGAGATCAATACTACCTGCCCGCTAAGGCCTTTTCTTAACAGGTTTTTACCCTGTATACGTAAGTAGCTGCCGGCAGTTACATTCAGACCTTCTTCGCTGATCACCCATTTTACCTGGGGTACATTCACATAAAAATCCGTGGCCTGGTTGCCGTTGTCAGTAAGCCTTACGCTGTATACACCCTCTTTCCAGGTGCCCGGTATTACGAATTTGAGGGATTGGCTGTTTTGCAGCAGCTTATCTGCCGGCTGGTATTTATTTTCAGCTGCGTCCTTTACCCTGCGGTCGGTGCCGCCATGGTCCAGCGCATCATCTTCCCGGGGAAGGGGCATATACCCCGGCGAGGTATTGTCCACATTATCATCGGTCAGGCGGGCCACCTGTACCTGTGTAACCTTGTCCAGGTCTTCGCCCCGTACCAGTACGGCGTCACCCGGCAGCGTTTCTGCAGTGGTAACCTGGAAAAGCTTTGGCGAATTGCTGCTGGCGTTCTTAGCGTTTTGCGCCTGTGCGGCAAAAGTGAGCAGCGTACAAGCGGCTATTACTGTGAGCTTGCGATATGGTTTTAATGCTGGCATATGCTGGTCCCTGTTTTTAATGAATGGTCCTGAAGGCCGGAGTGTTATTTAGCAACCTAATATCAGGCCAAATAACCACTGGCGGCCAAAAATTAACGATCCCAAAATAAGATAATTGCCTGGCGCGGGTTTCCCGGCCCTATTTTAATACTATTTTAAGGTTGGGCGCAGAGCAATAAAGGTTTTTTATTTTATACAGTTATAGCCTATTTTAGATGGATATACCTTAACCCGATACCCATGAACAAAGGAACTGCCCGGATCTTCAGCATTATACTTTATTTAGTGACCGTGGTTTCAGCAAACAGCTGCGCGCCAACAGCCGCCCAAAAAGCAAAGGAGGGTAATGCCGGTGGCGACGCGCCGCAGCTGGCCGTAAAAAGTATGCGGGATGACCTTTTTATACTTTGGTCGGCTATTAAAGAAATGCACCCTGCCTACGGCATTTACACGCCTGCTGATAGCTTGCAGCAGGTGTATGATGCAACGCTGGCATCCATTAACGCACCGCTTTCTGAAACGGATTTTATGAGCCGGGTGTATCCTTTACTGAGCCGGCTGCGCTGCGGGCATACACAGCTACGGCATTCCGCCAGTTTTAAAGGAATAAATGAGCCCCGCCTGCCTTTTGAGGTATTGGTACGGCAGCATCGCGCCTGGATCACCACACATAAAACACCTGTATTAAATACCGGTGATGAGCTGTTAACGCTGAATGGTGTGCCGGTGGCTGATATTATCAGCCATGGCGCTGACCTGTATGCGGGCGACGGGTATAATGAAACCTTTAAGGAATTATTTTTAAGTGAGTTCGATGGGTTTGAAGATGCCTGCAACCATTATTACCATTGGCAGCCTCCTTACCAGGTATCGCTGCGTACCAAACAGGGGCAGTTAAAAAAACTGCAGCTGGATACTGCGGTGGCATCAGATGAGGTAGCAGCGGAAGTGCCGGCAGCAACAGATACCAGCTGGATCACCGCCTCCGGCACAGACTACCTGCAGCTCCGGTTCCTGAAAAACAAGCCCACCGCATGGTTCCAGGCAGCCACTTACCAGTATGGCGATACGGTTATTTACAAAGCGGTTTTTAAACAGATCCATGAAAAAGGGATCCAAAACCTGGTGCTGGACCTCCGGCATAATACCGGCGGCGATCTGAGGATTGCAGCAAAATTAATGTCGTACCTGGCCGATGCACCCTATCACATGATCAGCAATGTGCAGGCCAGGATCCCTAACCCCGCTGTTAACCATTTTGAGCAGTACTTTGATACTTCCCGTACAGAAAGTTTTAACCAGGGCTTTAAACCCGGGGAAAAGGAAGGCGCTTTTTACCATATTGATTTTACACCCGCTTTTGGCGATATGCTGGGCGTGCTGCCGCTGGATGCTGCCGACCATTTTAATGGCCGCCTGTTTGTGCTGATAGATGGCGCTACCTTTTCTGCAGGCGCGCATACGGCAACGGCCATAAAAGCCCAGTGCAAAAAAGCTGTATTCATAGGCCGCGAAACAGCCGGCGCCAGTGATGGCTGCAGCGGCGGTACGGTACAGCATTTAATGCTGCCTAATACCGGCATAATGGTTGAATTTCCATGGATGCGGCTTTTATCGGTTGATAAGCATGCCACCTTTGGCCGCGGTGTGCTGCCGGATTATGAAGTGGTGTACGATCCGCAGGATGTGGTGGAAAAAAGGGACCGGGATATGGAAAAGGTGATGGGGTTAATGAAATGATGTAGGCTTTATTTTCATCCTTATTATAAAACCCGCGTGATCCATGGACTTACGCGGGTTTATTTTTTATGTCCCTATAAATATTCATCCCATTTTATCAAGCTCCTGAAATTTTATATAATACTTGCTTTTGGCAAGTATTATGCTTTATCTTTGTTTCATGAAAAAAGAGCTGGTAAATACCCTGCGCGATTTTAACCGGTTTTATACAACGGTGCTGGGCGTTGTTAATAACCACATCCTGGAAAGCGACTATTCGCTTACAGAAGCGAGAATTATTTATGAGGTGAATGAACAGGAAGGGATCACGGCAAGAGCCATAAAGGAAAAACTGCAAATAGATGAGGGTTACATGAGCCGGATGGTGGCTAAGCTGGTGAAGCAGGGCATTCTGAAGAAAAATCAATCCAAAGAGGATAAGCGGATCTTTGGCCTTGCGCTTACCGCCAAAGGCCGGCAAATAGCCGCAGATATTAACCGCCAGTCGGATGAGCAGGTGAAAAGCCTGGTTAAGCACCTGGATCCAAAAGAGCGGGAGCAGCTGGCAGGCTTAATTATGCAGGTAAAGCAGCTGTTGGAAAAAGGTAATGCGGAAAAATAAAATGCGGATGGAAAATATTCACTTTAAAATAGCAGCGGCTGCGCAGGACTTTGAGGATGGGAAAAAACTCTTTGAAGAATATGCGGCCTCTCTTGATTTTGATCTCGGATTCCAGGGATTTACAAATGAGCTGGCGGCCATAAGCCTGCAATACCAGCCTCCTGAAGGTGCTTTGCTGATCTGTATTTATAATGATAAGGAGGCAGTTGGCTGCGCCGGTATCCGCAAGCTTTCTGAAACCACCGCAGAGCTAAAACGGCTGTATGTAAAACCTGCATTCAGGCGCCTGAAGATCGGGAAGGAACTGCTGGCACTGGCCATAGACACCGCAAAAAAGCTGCACTATCACTATATCCGGCTGGATACCGTGCCCGGACAGGAAAAGGCACAGGCCTTGTACCATCACCTGGGATTTTACACCATTGATGCCTACCGGCATAACCCCATTGCCGGAACTATTTATATGGAGAAGAAGCTGATTGATTAATTTTGATGGAAAGTAAAGGGTCATGAAAAATACACCGCTTACACATATTAAAACAATCACGGAATATCATACGAGCATCGGGATCGCAAAACCGGCGCATCCGTTGATCAGCGTGGTAAGCTTTGAAGATATTAAAGGTTCGCCGGATGGTGAGCCTAAAAGTTTTGTGCATGATTTTTACTCCATAGCGTTAAAAAGAGACTTTAATGGTAAGATGAAATACGGTCAGCAGGCGTATGATTTTGACGAGGGGATCATGATCTTTATTTCTCCCGGCCAGGTTTTTACAATTGAGGCAGATGAAAATTTGAGACATTCAGGATGGCTGTTGCTGGTGCATCCGGATTATTTATGGAATACCTCCTTAGCCAAAATAATAAAGCAGTACGAATATTTCAGCTATGCAGTAAATGAAGCCCTGCACCTTTCAGAGAAAGAAGAAGTAATGGTTACTGGTATTATGCAAAATATTGTGCAGGAATACCATTCAAATATTGATAAGTTCAGCAAGAAAGTAATTATCGCCCAGCTTGAATTATTGCTAACCTATGCCGACCGGTTTTATCACCGCCAGTTCATTACCCGGGAAATTACGAACCACAAGCTGCTGGAACGGCTGGAAGATGTGCTTGCGGAATATTTTAACAGCGATGCGCTGGCACAAAAAGGATTGCCAACAGTGCAATATATTGCCGGCGCATTAAATGTATCCCCAAACTATTTAAGCGTATTGCTAAACGTATTAACCGGCCAAAGTACCCAGCAGCATATACATGATAAGCTCATAGAAAAGGCAAAAGAGAAATTGTCCACCACCACTTTATCCGTAAGTGAAATTGCCTATGAATTAGGGTTTGAGCACTCACAGTCCTTCAGCAAATTATTCAAAAACAAAACCAGCCTTTCGCCTTTGGAATTCCGGCAATCTTTCAATTAGTAAAGAAACGGCTACAACAACCTGAGATTAAGCTACAGGAATAGATCCTGTGGGCAGGACCTTTGTGTAAGAAACAAAAGCGAAATATTATGAAAGTTGTAGTAACAGGTTCGTTAGGACATGTAGGCCAGCCACTGGCAAAAGGACTGGTACAAAAAGGGCACAAGGTGACTGTGATCAGCAGCAAAGCGGAAAAACAAAAGGACATTGAAGCCCTGGACGCCACGGCTGCCATTGGCTCCCTGGAAGATGTTGATTTCCTGGTATCCGTTTTTACTGATGCAGATGCCGTGTTTGCCATGGTGCCGCCAAATTTTGCTGAACCGGACCAGATAGCCTATTACAGCCGGATAGGCGGCAATTATACGCAGGCTATTCAACAGTCGGGTCTAAAGCGTGTGGTGCACCTTAGCAGCTACGGTGCTCACCTGGAAAAAGATTCAGGCTTCATCCTGGGGTCCCATAAAATAGAGGGCCTGCTGAATGGGCTGTCAGGGGTAGCCATTACGCATTTGCGCGCAGGTTATTTCTACTATAATTTGTACAATCTTACAGACATAATAAAAGAGCAGGGCTTTATGGCTGCAAATTATGGTACAGATGATAAGTTGATATTGGTGCACCCGGAAGATATTGCCGCTGCTGCGCTGGAGGAGCTGGAAACAGCTGCTACCGGAAAGCAGGTGCGGTACGTGGTAAGCGATGAGCGTACCGCCAATGAAATTGCAGGCGTATTAGGCGCTGCTATTGGCAAGCCGGATCTGAAATGGCGCACCTTTACCAATGAACAAACGCAGGAAAGGCTGGAAAAGAAAGGTGTGCCGCCACATATTGCCGCCAAGCTGGTGGAAATGGGCGCCAGCCTCCATAGCGGCGCATTGATAGCGGATTATGAGCTGCATAAGCCGGCTGCCATGGGAAAAATAAAGCTGGAAACTTTTGCAAAGGAGTTTGCTGCTGCTTTTTAAAACCGGTTATTGTATTTACATAGAAGGCTGTTCCAAAAAGGGGCAGCTTTTTTAATGCCCCGTCTGAACCACCCCACACGTGTGCCACACCTCCTCGTCCAAACAACCCCAATATAATGTCTAATAAATACCCTATAACATATAAATTTAGACATTAGTTTTACCTACTTTAATAGGAGCTGAAAGCATTGCACGTATATGCTGCCCCGTGAACCATGTTTAAAATTGAATGATCACAGCTATGAAAATGAAACAAGGCGAGTTTATTGCGCTGTCGGCCTGCACCATGATCCTGACAGCTTTGGGAATAGACATTATGCTCCCGGTGTTTGCGGAGCTGCGCAGGCATTTTGGGCTTAACCCGGAATCTACCGCTACCGCGCAGATCATTACCTTTTTTTTCCTGGGGCAAACAGCGCAGATCATTTTTGGCGCATTTTCAGACCGTTTCGGACGGCTGGCCATTCTGCGGGTAGGGTTCCCGCTTTACATCATTGGTGGAATAGCTGCCGCCTTTGCACCCAGCCTGCAGCTGATGTTTGCAGCCCGCTTTATAGCAGGGGTAGGGGCATCAGCCGTATTTATGACCACTATCGCGGGAGTACGTGACCGTTTTGTAGGAGACCAGATGGCCCGCATTATGTCACTGATCTTTACCATTTTCCTGTTTACCCCGGTGCTGGCGCCGTTTTTAGGAATAGCTATTCTGTCCGTTTCATCCTGGCAGATGGTATTTCTTACCCCGCCTTTGTTTGCGGTGATTATCTTTCTATGGTCATTCAGATTGGAGGAATCCCTGCCGCCGGAACAACGCAGTTCCCTTAACTGGGCCGGTTTCGGCCAATCCATCCGCAAGGTTCTCAGCAACCGCACCTTTCTTCGCTATACCACTGTTACCACCGCTCTTTTCACAGCACTAAGCTCATACATTTCCAGCTCCGAGCATATTGTAGGAGAGATCTACGGCAAGCCCAAGCTGTTTCCCTGGATCTTCGGAGGTATGGGGCTGGTTATGTCGCTTTGCACCTTAATGAATGCCCGCCTGTCGTCGAAATATGGGGCACGGCGCACCATCCGGGGTTTGCTTGTTATTTATACGATAATAGCAGGCCTTTTACTGCTGCTTACCTTCACATTGGGCGATCCGCCCGCTATGCTTTTATTCTTTATTGCAGTGGCCCTGCTGATGGCGCTGAATTTAGCTGTGGAGCCAAACAGCAGCGCATTAGCGCTGGAGCCAATGGGAAGCATGGCCGGTATGGCCTCCGCTGTTTATGGCACCTACTTCTTTTGCATTGGCGCATCCCTGGGATCTGTTATTAGTCATTTAATGGTTAGCGATATTTTTCCCCTGGTGCTAAGCTTTTTTATAATAGGCGTTATTACATTGCTGCTGGTATTTAGCGACCGCCGGCCGCTTTCTGAGTGAAGAATGTTAGCAGAAAAAATAATCCCGTTTTCTGAACCACTGCGCCTGCATAGCATAACAGATGAGAAAAAAGTATGAGTAAATGCTAAAATTGAACAAGCAGCCCAGGGCGTTTAAAGGATGTGCGGCAGCTCAATATTTACCGCAGTAAAGGAATTAAAGATACTTCGCTGGATAGTTCGGAGAAGATGGTGCTGTAGTGCCAAGCTTTATAAATTTAAAGGGTTTCAGCTTGTTCAAAGCTGAAACCCTTTTTGCGTTAACAATGGATCCATTTAAAGCTGCTCAGCAGAAACAAACTCGCCTTTCTCCATTACCACCTGGTTACCCCATGCGGTGATCGCTTCTAAAACCGGTACGAAAGTTTTGCCAAAATCAGTTAAGCCATACACGACTTTGATAGGTGGCTTTTTCCCATAAACCTTTCTTGACACCAGACCATCTTTCTCCAATTGCTTTAACTGCAGGCTTAACGTCATTTCAGTAACAGACGGCATTTCTTTGCGCAGTTCGTTATATCTTTTTGGTTCATCTTTTAAGTGGTAAAGAATGACTGCCTTCCATTTTCCACCCATCAGATCCATTGTAAGGCTAACTGTACAAGGATAAATTTTCCCTTTCAGCTTTACATAATCACCAATACATTCTGTTTTCATACTGCAATTTTTAACCTATCAGTTTGGATAGTTATTGCAAATTTAGCCCACTAAAAATAGTTTTGCAACTATAATTTTTATAGTTCAAACAAAAACAAAGACAATGAAACAGAAAGATAAGCCACTCATAACTATCACCGGTGTTTTAGGCAAGCAGGGGCGCGGTGCTGCACATACGCTGTTACAGAGCGGCCGTTACCGGGTACGGGGCATTACCCGCCGCACCGACTCACCACTGGCGCTTAGTTTGGCTGAACAGGGAGCTGAGCTGGTGAGCTTACCACTGGATCTGGGATATAAAAAAGATTTTGTGAAAGCGTTCCAGGGCTCGGATGGCGTTTTTATGATGACGCCAGGTATTGTTCCTCCGCAAACTCACGAAACGGAATTGGGTAAACAGCTGGCGGATGCAGCGGTTGAGGCAGGGGTTCAGCACATTATTTTCAGCAGCCTGGAAAATGTAGATAAAATTACAGCCGGAAAAAAGTTTGCGCCTCATTTTACGGATAAGGCCAGGGTTGAAGAATACATCCGCACGCTTCCAATCACAAGCTCGTTTATCTACATGGCCTTTTTTTACACCAATCTTATGGAATTTTATCCTCCCCGTACGGAGGGCGATACGCTGGTGTTTCCGATTTATTTACCGAGGGATTTCCGTGCGCCGTTTGTCGATCCTCTTACTGCAACAGGACCGGCTGTTCTGGAAATTTTTTCTAATCCAGGTCAGTATGCAGGTAAGGCTTTACCTGTGATCGGCGATATTATTTCACCGCAGGAAATGGTAGACACTTTTGTTCGTGTCACAGGCAGAAAAGCTGTGTATAACTCCGCATTCACACGGGAGGAGCTGCTTCATCATTTTCCGGAATTTGGCTCAAATGAACTTTTAGTGAATGAGATCATAGGGATGGTAGCGTATGCAGTTGACTATGGTTATTTCGGCAAAGACCGTGATCTGTTATGGAGCCGCCAAATAGATCCGCAGCGCCTTAACTGGGAACAATTTCTGCGCAGTACCGGTTGGCAGGGCCAGAAGCTTTCTTATTAATCATTTTGTTTAAATAATTGCCTGAAAAATTGACATCTCATATATCACTTTAACCTGGTCTGCAAAGCCATAATTGCAAAAGGCAGAGAGGAAACAGGCTGTATCAAAATATGATACAGCCTGTTCCTCTTCCTGAATTTATAACTATAAAAAAATATTCTTTTCAAGTAGTACCAAATCCCTTCACAAACGACACCCCATTTGTGAACGTGGATCCGTGAGCAAACAATACGACCTATATTCTATCCGCGCAAGCTATTGAGCATGAGAGCCAATTCCTTAAAAAAAACCATATACAATGAAAAAAACTCTATGGATAAGAGCAGGTATCCTGTCCTGTGCATTGCTTATCACATCCCTATTTTCTTTTGCACAATTTAAAGTAGTAGGGTACATGCCCTCCTGGTCCGGTGATGTAAATGCTATACAATACAGTAAGCTTACACACATCAACTATGCATTTCTGCTGCCAACAACAACCGGTGGTTTTCAGGCTATTGAAAATCCCGGCAAGCTGCAAAGCCTGGTTTCTTTGGGCCATGCCAACGGCGTAAAGGTATTGATAGCGGTAGGCGGCTGGAACGATGGCAACGACGGTGGTTTTGAATCAACAGCAGGTAACAGCAGCTACCGTACTGCTTTTGTAAACAATATCCTCAGCTTTGTTAATCAATATGGCCTTGATGGGGTGGATATTGATTGGGAATATCCTGACCAGGGCGCATCCGCTAATAACTATGTGGCCCTGATGACACAGCTGGCCGGCGCCTTGCACGCGCAGGGTAAATTGTTAACGTCTGCCGTAGTAGGTACGGGTGGAGAGAGCATTCTCCCCGCTGTATTTTCACAGGTTGATTTCCTGAACCTGATGGCTTATGATTTTAACAATTATGATCACTCCACTTATACCTATGCATCACAGTCGCTTGCATACTGGAAGGGCAAGGGATTACCGGCTTCCAAAGCTGTACTGGGTGTGCCTTTTTACGGGCGTCCCAGCTGGGAAAGCTATGCTACGCTGATCGCACGCGGCGCCAGTCCCTATTCCGATACCTACAATGGAGTGGGCTACAATGGCATTACCACTATTAAAAGCAAAACAGACCTGGCCTATACCCAGGGCGGCGGTATTATGATGTGGGAGCTTTCACAGGATGCTGTTGGTACCTACTCCCTCTTATCCGCCATTCATGACGAAGTGCTTGCCAATGGCGGCAATGGTGGTAACCACGCGCCAACCGTGAACCTTACTTCTCCGGCAAACAATGCCACCTTTACACCTCCGGCCACTGTAAACATACAGGCCAGCGCAAGCGACAACGATGGTACTGTATCCAAAGTGGAGTTCTTCAACGGCGGCACCAAGTTGGGTGAAAGCACTGCAGCGCCTTACAGCTATAGCTGGACTAACGTAGCTGCAGGTACTTATACGCTTACTGCCAAAGCTACCGATAACAAGGGTGCATCAACCACTTCTGCTGCCGTTACCATAGTGGTAGGCACCAATAATGGCAACGGTTGTAACGGCATTGCCGCATGGAGCGCAACCGCTGTTTACACAGCTAATATGCAGGTAGTTTTCAACAGCAAAGTGTACAAAGCTAAATGGTGGACACAGAATGAGCAACCTGACATCAACAGCGGCGATGGTAAAGTATGGCAGTATGTAAGTGATTGTAACGGTAGCGGCAATAATGGCGCTCCCAGCATCAGTATCACTTCACCTGCCAATAACGCATCTTTTGCAGCACCTGCCAGCATCTCCATACAGGCTACTGCCACCGACAGCGATGGCTCTGTAGCTAAAGTGGAATTCTTCAACGGCGGCAGCAAACTGGGTGAGAGCACTTCTTCCCCTTACAGCTATACCTGGTCTAACGTAGCAGCAGGTACTTACTCCATCACGGCCAAAGCAACTGATAACTCAGGCGCATCTGCCTCTGCGGCTGTAACCGTAGTAGTGACCAGCGGCGGCAACACCGGCAATTGTGCAGGCGTAGCTACCTATGAGCCTTATCCGAAAATTTACAGCAAAGGCGATCGTGTTGTATATAATGGCGTGCTGTATGAAAGCCAGTCTGATGCGCTGTACAACGTAACGCCCGGAACAGCCGACTGGTGGTGGAAACCGCTGGGTGCATGCGGTGCAGCGGCAAGAGTAGCGGCTACCAGTGCTGCCGTGCAACCTGCTGCTGAAGTGAAGACGCTGACAGTGTATCCTAACCCGGTTACCGGTTCAACCTTACAGGTGCAGGTAAAAGGAGCTGCTGCTGAAAAGATCTATATTGATGTTTGGAGTGTGAACGGTAGTAGCCCTGTGTTACACAAGGAATATGTTACCGGTGCAAAAGGCCAGTTCATCAGCATTGATATCAGCCAGCTGCCACAAGGTACCTGGATCATCAAAGCCAGCGATGCCAGCGGCGCACCTAAAGGCAGCGCCAAGATCATACGTATGTAATATCACGTGTAGTATCAATAAGTACGCAGGGCTGACCCGTAAAGGCCGGCCCTGTTTTTTTAACTGCGTCTGTAAGATGATTATCTGTTAAATGTTTTTCGCTCAACGCCTGCCCCTGTGATCGTAAGCTTTTTCCAGCCGGGCGGCAGGGCGGTTTTGAGTTGTATAATACCTTTGGGCGTGATCTCCAATCCGCCAAAACCCATCAGCACGGCCTGCAGCAGCCCACCTGCGCCTGTTGCAAAATAGGGATTAGTACCTCCTTTTGTTTCTGCGATCACACGGAAGGGCGGATTTAAGTTCTGCAGGTAGGCATCCTGGAACCAGTGATAAGCTTTATCACCATTCCCCAAACGTGCATATAACAAAGCAAAAACAGCTTGTGTCATGGCAGGCGTTCCTTCATTGGGAACTCTTGTTTCATAATATTCCAGGTCTTTTTGTACCTGCTTTGGATCCGTGATCTCTGCTAAAGGATAGGCCAGCAGGTTAACGTCCGCCTGTTTAATACCTTCACCATGATAGGCGGCATGCTCTTGCGTAACGCCATTATCCATTTTTAAGATGGGAATGTTGTTGGCAACCATCATCCAATCTGCATCCGGTTTAATGCCAAGGATGTTGGCTGCCTGGGTGGCATACTTCAGATTGGCTTTTGCTGCTGCATTGGTGAAGGCGTTGTTATCAACATTTTCCGCCCACTCATCTGCGGCCACCACATTCTTTATCTCATAATGGCCGGGCCCATTTCGTTCAACACGGCTTGCCCAAAAGCCGGCGGTGGCGGACAGGATGGGGTAGCCTTTTTCACGCAACCATTGTTTATCCTGTGTTACGGCATAATAATTCCATGCTGCAGCGGCAACATCGGCCGTGATATGATGCTCGAAAGGCCCGCTCAGCGCCCATACCGGCGTTTCTTCCGCACCGCTTTCCGCGCTCTCCCAGGGATACATGGCCCCTTTGAATCCATTCGCAAAAGCATTCCGTTTGGCAGCTTCCAGCCGCTGGTAACGGTATTCGATCATACTTTTTGCCAGCTCAGGATGAAGCACCAGCAAGGCAGGATACATCCACAGCTCAGCATCCCAGAAAACATGGCCATTATAACCAAGGCCGCTTAGCCCCATGGGCGAGGGTGAATATGCAGTGCCTTCACGCACAAAGGAGTAAAGGTGATACATCATGCTGTGCACATCCTGCTGCGCCTGCGCATCGCCGTCAATTATAATATCGCTTTTCCAAAGGCTGTCCCAGGCTTGCTGATGGTGCTGCAGCAAACGGTCATGCCCTTCCAGCTTTGCATAAATAGTTAAACGTTCTGCTTCATTTAAGGGATCATCATGATGGGCGGATGTGAGCGAAGAACCGGCGATGGAAAAACGGTAAGGCTGCCCGGCTTTAAGCGTTTTCGAGAATTTCATCAGGTGCATGTTGTTGTCCCACATTTCATGGATCACGCGGGGTTCCTGCCCATGAGATTCGCCAAACAGGAAGGTATTGGATGCGCACATCAGCAATTTGCCGGTGGGCGATTTTGCAGTGGAGGTTAACAGGCTAATGACCACATGCGGACGATCAATTTCATTGTAATAATTCTGCACGTCCTTTAAAGCATCGGGTGCTTCCATTACACTGGCGCCGGTAATGCTAATATCTTTTTTAGGGGTGATGCTTACATCCATTAATACGGTATAGGGCAGCTGGCGCAATGAATAGTAAGTATAGCGGATGGTAGCTTTATCGCCATATTCAAAAGCCGTGGTAAAGGCAGCCTGCCGCATATCCAGCTCCTGCTTAAAACCGGAAATGCTTTTGGCATCTATGCGGCGGCCATCCACCTCCAGGTACATGTTCAGCAAATTAAAGCTGCGAAGGAAATTGCTCACGCGGCCGCGGCCATACAGGTCGTATGCACCGGCCAGCACCACATCCTTCACCTTGAACGGCTCCGGCGACGAAACAATCCCGATCATACCATTGGCAACGGTAATGCCGTAGTAGTTGGAGGGATCGATCTGCGTAGCGCTGATCTTCCAGGGATCCTGGGAAAAGGAGCGGGGAGAAAAGAGCAATAAAACACTAAGAACAAGGAGCGCACGTTTCATAATATTTATTTTCTATTAACCTGGCGGCAGATAAATGTTAAGGTATGAAAAAATCAGCGGCTAACCTGTTTCTTTAAGTCGGCATAGAACCGTTCCAGGAGCGTGGTATGCGCTATAATAATATCCGCCTGGGCTGATAATCCGTTCTGATAGGGAAGGGTGCGGTTGGCGCTGGTATGCAGCCCTTTGGGTAACATTACTTTTGCCGGAAAACCGCTGTCGGTGAGCGTAGTGCTAATGGATAATATTTGTCCCGTTACTGTCCCGAATTGCTCATAAGGGTAAGCCTGGAATTTTATGACCACCTCCTGACCGGTTCTTACTTTGCTGATATTGTAAGCAGGTATCAGCATTTCCATAGGTGCATTCACTGCGTTTAAACGCGCGCTGGCCTTCACCCGCTCAGGATAGCGGATAAACCGGCACATAAACGCAATGAGGATGAGCAGGATGAAAAAGTAAACCGTGCCCCACCGTACAAAGTAGGGCGGCCGGTTTGCAATAAACGCTTCCAGCTCATTGTCCTGTTCAGAAAATGTACCGCCATCTGCGGGCAGGGAATAATGCTTATCCGTTTCCAAGTTCCAGCTGATTTTGTACGAGTTTAAAATATTTCCCCTTTTCCACTATTAGCTCAGCATGTGTGCCTTCTTCTGCAATCTGCCCGTTTTCCATCACCACGATCTTATCGGCATTTTTTACTGTGCTAAGCCGGTGCGCCACTACCACTACTGTTTTACCCTTAAAGAACTGCTGCAGGTTTTCCAATATCACCTTTTCATTATTTGCATCCAGTGAATTGGTGGCTTCATCAAAGAACAGGAACCTGGGGTTTTTGTAAACTGCCCGGGCTATGGCAAGCCGCTGTTTCTGACCGCCGCTTATTGCGTTGCCGTCTGCGCCCAGCCTGGTATTAAAACCCATTGGCAGGGATTCAATAAAAGAAAGGATATTGGCTGCGCTGCAGGCATGCTGTAATCTTTCAGTATCTGCTTTGTCATCTGTTACCGTAATGTTCTTTTGAATAGTATCGTTAAATATAAACGGATCCTGCATAACGGCGCCGCTTACACTGCGCCAGTATTTTGGGCTGATGCTTTTGAAACTGGCAGCGCCCAGGAACAGATCGCCGTTATAGTTGTCATAAAACCGCAGCAGCAGCTTTATAAGCGTTGTTTTACCGCTGCCGCTCATGCCTACAATGGCGGTGACCTTGCCCTGCGGAATGTTCAGGTTAATGTTTTTCAGCACCGGCTCATTTCCTGCGCCGGGATAGGTGAATGACAGGTCTTTCAGGCTAATGTCATGCTCCTGCGGCAAATGATGGCTAAGATCATTGTTTGACGGTTCTTCATCTTCCAGCATGTGTATATCATTGAGCCTTTCCAGTGAGATCTTTGCATCCTGCGCCTGTTGTGTGAAGCCGATCAGCTGCTCAACCGGGCTGTTTAGCTGGCCTATGATATATTGAATAGCCAGCATCATACCCAGGGTTAGCTTCCCTTCTATGACCAGGCCGGCCACCACAAAGGTGATGAGCACATTTTTGCCCTGGTTAAGAAAAAAAGCGCCCATCTGCTGGTATTGGGCCAATGACAGGCTTTTAAAATTCAATTTGAACAAACCGGCCTGTAAGCGCTCCCATGCCCAACGGTAGGTGTTCTCCGCATTATTAAGCTTTATTTCAGGCATGCCATAAACCAGCTGCATAGTGGCATTTGATTCTTTTGCCGAAATGGTAAAGCGCTGGTAATCCAGCTGCCTGCGGTATTTCAGAAAAATACGGATCCAGAACAGGTAGAGCAGGCTGCTGGTTAAAAAAATAAAAAAGATAGTGGTGTTATAAAAAAGCAGCACAAACAAAAATACAACCAGGTTGATCACGGAAAACAGGGTGTTTAAAGCCGTGCCGGTTAAAAAGTTCTCTATGCGGTGATGATCACTAACACGCTGTATAATATCACCGGGATGCTTGCTGTCAAAGAATTGCAGCGGCAGCTTCAGCAGCTTGGTCCAAAAGGTTGACAGCAGGGATATATTTATGCGGGTGCTGATGTGCAGCAGGATCCGGCTCCTGATAAATTCCACAATAGTTTGGGAAAACAGCAGCATGAGCTGGGCGGCAAGTATGATCTGGATAAAGGTGAGGTCGCGGGTGTTGATCCCTGTGTCAACAATGCTTTGCGTGAGGTAGGGAAATAAAAGCTGAAGCATGCTGCTGATGAACAATCCCAGCAATACCTGGAAAAATGAGCCACGGTGCTCCTTTAAATAGCTGAGTAAATAGCGTTTCCCGATCTTCCGTTGCATAACCTGCGCATCTGCATTTGCAGCAGGGTTTTCAAAATGCGGGGTGGGTTCCAGCAGCAGCACCATGCCTTTACCTGCCTGCTCTGTTTCCTCCATGGCTGGTGGTATGGAGAGCCAGTATTTTAAAAAATCCTGTTTGTTCAGTTTGAGTAACCCGTCGGCCGGATCGGCCACCACCAGCTTATTTTTATTGGACGCAGGTGTTAATACTACAAAATGATATTGTTTCCAGTGAAGGATAGCAGGCAAGGGAACCTCATTGATAAGCTGATCAAACGTAAGCCGGGCGCCAACGGATTTAAGGCCGATGCTTTCGGCTGCTTCCGCTAAGCCCAGCATGGAAACGCCTGTTTTGCCATATTGTGAGCTGTTGCGGAGCCATTCCAGCTGGATGGAACGCCCATGATATTTTGCCACCATGCGCAAACAGGCAGGCCCGCAGTCCATTGCGTCTAATTGTTTGTAAAACGGGAACTTCAATTTCAGTTATTTAAATTCACAGTTCTTCCAGGAGGAAATATTTCAGATCGGTTATATTGTATGTTCCGGGAAGCTGGTACCCGTTTAAAAAGAAGGTTGGTGTATATTCAATACCCGATTCATCGCACCAGCGGCGCATGTGCTCTACCTTCTCATCCTGCTGCTGCAGGGCTCCGTTCAGCGGGTATTTCCCGGCAAATACTGCGTAATCTTTTTTATCAGCAAGGTACCAGTCGTCCAATGCCTTTCTGATGGTACCCGGATCGTTCATAGCTGCAATGGCCAGTAAATGTTTTGCAGGTTTACTGCGGATATCCGTTTCCCTGTTGGTGGCATTGAAAATGATCCTGACCTTCAGATCAGGCACGTCTTCAAGCAGCTTTTCAATCTCAGGATGCGCTTTGGCACAGGGACCGCAATAGGGATTACAAACTTTTATTAACGTGTGCTTTGCGGCAAGATTGCCCAGGTCAATCCCCAGGCTGCCGGCAGGAACGGCCACCTGCTTTTGTTTCCTGAGCAGGGTGGCAAAAATTTCAGTATTAAACTTTATCCGTAAATAGTCCCGTTTCATATGTTTTGCATCCCGGAGCTTTAGAATGAAGGGCTTTATAGTGAGCCAAGCAAGCAAAGGCAAGGCATATAATAAAAAGCTCTGCACGAATATTGGGAAGCTGATCTCATGCATTGAGCCATATAAGTGGTTAGCCAGTACATTAATAATGCCTGCAATAAGCAGCGCCTGCACGGCAAGGCAAAGTACACACCACTGCTTTATCACCCGCCATTGGTAATAAACTGAAAAAACAGGGTAAGGCATTGCCAGCAGGTTTAACAGCGCAATAAGCGAAAGATAGGGCCGCATATGCTCCCCGGCGAAAACCATACAAAGCAGGGCGCCGGCGTAATAGCCAGCACCCAGCTCGCTCCAGCTAAGCCAGCTGAAAACTTTTGCTCCTTTATGCGTAAGCACCGCTGTGCAGTTTCCGTTGGCAATGCCGGTACATACTTTATTCAGCAGCGGGTTATTCTTATCCATTTCGTACCATAATAATAAGGAGGATAGCAGCAGCCCCGCAAGCGTAATGAAGTACTGCAAAATGGCGCCGGTGGCCGGGAAGATATTGGTTCTGGCATTTGCCAGGAAAATGAAAGTGGCCGCAACAGCTACCATAACCGGCGTTGTAATACGGATGAATGTAATGAGGCTTTCCTTTCGTTTGATCTTTTCATAATCCGGATCGCCCGCATGGGTGCTGGGTTCTGCAATAAGGTAAATGCCATTCCAGCGCTTTATAAAATCACTTCTGCTCTCCGCTGCTTCCTTTTTATAACTGTCATAAAGTGAAGAAACCTCTTGGTCATTTATGGCTGTTACAACAACGAGGGGCGTTTCCCGGTTATCGGTAACCGCAATAAAGGGGAGGGGCAATTCATCCATATTTTCCGGCGCTATTTTTCCGGCGCCATTAGGCACCCCCCATTTATGCAGCACATCACTGACGCTGAGCAGGCTGGGCCAGTCCGGATGATTTTGCAGGGTTTCATTTACCGTGGAAGCGTTTACCCTTACGCGTAGCTGGTTAAGAAATGCAATGGTAGCTTTTACATTGGGTTCAAAAGCAAATAGCATGTCAGATAAGAATTATTTTGAGTTCAGTAATGATCTGTGCTGGTAATGCAGCTGGCATAGTATAGTAAGAGCGGTGAGCTATTGCACCTTTATGGACCCGGAGAACGGACGGATAAAATATTGTTGTTGCATAATAAACTTAGTTTTAGTAGATTTAAAAAGTGAAATTCCACGTACCCGTGCCCGTATGTCAACTTCTTCCAAAGATTAAATTATAAAAATTAAAAGTAAAAAACACTCAGAATAACTATGCCGTTTCGAAATTGTGTTAAATAATTCCGTCATGGATTTAATATGGGAAGATCAGCTGCCGGAACCATTCCGGCAAGGAAACCTGTTTTGTTCTCCGGTCTCTTATTTCTTGATATAAAACCCTTTTCAAATGAAAAAGATCGAACTGAAAACGCTAAAAATGAGCGTTAAAGACATGCTCACAAGAGAGCAAATGAGAGCCATAATAGCTGGCAGCAGTGGGGGCCTTTGCACTGCTAACTCCGCAGAATTGGGCAGCTTGAGAGTGAACTGTAATCAGATCCCGTACTATCACCTGGATAGGGTTATGGACAAGATCTGCTGCGTGCCTTGCCCTGATCCTACTTCTGATTGTATGGATGAGGCATGATATTTTTTTGAGCATCTGCCTGCTGCCTGGCCGGTTCCATTGCGATACGGCCGGCAACAGGCAGAACCTTTTTAACGGCATCCTATATAAAGGACAATTTTAAGCCTCAATGAGAATCGTTCAATCCTTTTGGTCCGGTGATAAGGATATCCTTCAAAATGACTTTGGCTGGTGTTCCGCTCAACATCATTTAATGGCCTGGACCCTCAGCTGCCTGAAATTGAAAACGTACTATGACGATGTTCATTTATATACAGACGCTAACGGATACAAGATCCTCATTGAACAATTAGGACTGCCGTATACCCAGGTAGAGATCTGCTATGATAACATCCCATACAATGATCTTTGGGTGCTGCCTAAGATCCTCACCTATGCCGCACAGCAGGAGCCGTTCATACATGTGGATGGCGATGTATTTATCTGGGAAAAATTTCCAGTAGAGATGGAGAATGCCTCCCTGTTAGCACAGAATTTTGAGATAAGTACTGCATACTATGAGAATGCTTTAAAGCACATAGAAAATGATCTCAGTTACCTGCCTGATTTTCTGCGGGAGTCGTTAAGGAAAAATCCCATCCCATCCTACAATGCCGGCGTGCTGGGAGGAAGTGATCTTGCATTCTTTAAAGAATATGCGCAAACCGCGCTGGACATGATCCACCGGAATTACGATAAAAGCAGGGCCGTTCATTCCGGGATCTATAATATTTTATGTGAACAGATACTTTTTGCGTCAATAGCTGCCAGAGATCAAAAAGAAGTAGCCTGCTATTTTAAAGAGCAATATAAGGATAACGGGTATTCGGCTATGGATATCGCTGACCTTTCCTCCATCGGTTACCGGCTTAAATACATACATCTGCTTGGGCCGCACAAAAGAAGCAGGGAGAATTGCGAATTAATGGGTAGGCTCCTGTATAAGGAATATCCTGAGTATTTTGCGAAGGTAGTATCCTTATTCAGCCATGAGCACCGGTATTTTACAACAAAAATTAAGGAGGTCTTTCCAACTCTGGCTGCTGTAACCGGCAGCGGGAAAAGTACCGGAATATTATATCCCAGAACATCGTATGCAATTTCGTTAGTGGAAAAAAGCAATGAAAAACTACCCGCAGCGCAAATTGAAGAATATGTAACGCACACCAGCCGGAGCGTGGTAAAAGAAATTTTTACCTATGAGACTGGCCTATTAAAGCTGATTGCCGGTTGGAATGCATTGCCGGCAAGCCAGCTCTATTCCATAGAGAATAGTTGTCCGGTTAATTCCGCGTTTTTCTTTTTACCTAAAGAAGCACAGCTGAGCGCTGTAATAGAAAAGAATAATCTTTTAACAATCATAGAAACCCCTTTTGATTGGACATCAGGCCTGTCAGGTATAGCAGAAAGTGATGTGGATCCGGAGCTTACCTTTAATATAGCTTGTGCGCCTGAGCTGTTTTTTAATGGCTTTTCCGAAAGATCGATTGATGACCTGGAGTATAATATTTTAGCTTTACTGGATAGCGCCGTTCCCCTGGCAGCATTGTTGAAAGCGCTGGAAGCCTGTTTTTCTGCAGATGAAATTGAAAATGATCATGACAGCATTTATGAATTGGTGCTGATGAAGCTCAAACGTCTTTCACTAAAGAAATTTGTTTTCATTAAAGAAGCGTGTCTGGAAATTTAATGTTAACAGCTCTCCACATTTAACAATTTACAAGTATATTTAATCAGGCGTAAATAGCGGCCATTTGAGCGCCGGTAATCTCAGCAATATTTTTATATAGTATCCCAGGGTAAACAGCCAGGAATTCCAATAATAGGTTTTAACTATTGAATTATAGAATTAATTGATTTTATCTATAACTTCAATATCCTACTTTTACGAATCTGCACGAATATCAGCAAGTGTTCATTCAATACCCATAAACTTATAAAAATGGAAAAAGAGTCAAACGACATCAGTAAATGCCCCTTTCACAATGGCAGTCTAAAGCAGAATGTTGGCGGCGGCGGCACCAGGAACCGCGATTGGTGGCCCAACCAGTTAAAGCTGAACATTCTTCGCCAGCACTCGCCCTTATCCAGTCCGATGGATGAAGATTTTAGCTACGCCGAAGCATTTAAAAGCCTCGACCTGGAAGCTGTAAAAAAAGATCTTCATGCACTCATGACCGATTCACAGGATTGGTGGCCGGCAGACTTCGGGCATTATGGCCCTTTGTTCATCCGGATGGCCTGGCACAGCGCAGGCACCTATCGTGTGGGTGATGGCCGTGGTGGCGCAGGCTCGGGACAGCAACGTTTTGCCCCGCTTAACAGCTGGCCCGATAACGTAAGCCTGGATAAAGCCCGCAGGTTGCTTTGGCCTATTAAACAAAAATATGGGCGTAAAATTTCATGGGCCGATCTGCTGATCCTTACCGGTAATGTAGCGCTGGAATCAATGGGCTTTAAAACATTTGGCTTTGCGGGTGGACGTGCAGATGTATGGGAGCCGGATGAAGATGTGTATTGGGGTTCAGAAGCCACCTGGCTGGGTGGCGACCTGCGTTATGCGCATGGCTCGCCCGGCGTGGTGGAAGGGCATGGCGTACTGGTGTCTGATGATGATGCGGACGGTGATATCCACTCCCGCAACCTGGAAAAACCGCTGGCTGCAGTGCAGATGGGATTGATCTATGTGAATCCTGAAGGTCCGGACGGTAATCCCGATCCTATTGCTGCCGCTAAAGATATCCGTGATACTTTCGGCCGCATGGCAATGAACGATGAAGAAACAGTGGCCCTGATAGCAGGCGGGCATAGCTTTGGTAAAACCCATGGCGCTGCTCCCGCTACCCATGTAGATAAAGAGCCGGAAGCCGCCGGCCTGGAATTGCAGGGCCTGGGCTGGCGCAACAGCTATGGTTCCGGTAAAGGCGCCGATACAATTACAAGCGGCCTTGAAGTAACCTGGACGAAAACGCCCACCCGATGGAGCAATAATTTCTTCGAAAACCTGTTTGGTTTTGAATGGGAGCTTACTAAAAGCCCTGCCGGCGCGCACCAGTGGGTGGCTAAGGATGCAACCGGTATTATTCCGGATGCGTATGACGGTTCAAAGAAGCATTTACCCACCATGCTTACAACCGATCTTTCTTTAAGGTTTGATCCGGTTTATGAGAAAATATCCAGACGCTTCCTGGAAGATCCCCAGGCATTTGCAGATGCTTTTGCCCGCGCATGGTTTAAATTAACGCACCGCGATATGGGACCCCGTGCACGTTACCTGGGCCCTGATGTACCGCAGGAAGAGCTGCTTTGGCAGGATCCCATTCCTGCGGTTGACCATGTATTAATAGACGCAAATGATATTGCAGCCCTGAAGGCAAAAGTGCTGGAATCCGGGTTAAGCGTGTCTGAGCTGGTTTCCACTGCATGGGCTTCAGCCTCCACCTTCCGTGGTTCCGACAAACGCGGTGGCGCTAATGGCGCCCGTATTCGCCTGGCTCCTCAGAAACACTGGCGGGTAAATAATCCTCCGCAGCTGCAGAAAGTGCTGGATAAATTAGGAAGCATTCAGTCAGCATTTAACAGTGCGCAACCAGGCGGTAAAAAAGTTTCGCTGGCCGATCTGATCGTACTGGCCGGTTGCGCTGGTGTTGAAAAAGCAGCGAAAGATGCAGGACAGGCGATCACCGTTCCTTTTACACCTGGCCGTACAGATGCTTCCCAGGAGCAAACTGATGTTGAATCCGTAGGCCACCTGGAGCCCGCTGCTGATGGTTTCCGTAACTACCGCAAATCAAGGAACCCCGCAGTATCTACTGAAGCTTTGCTGATAGATAAGGCGCAACTGCTCACACTTTCAGCGCCTGAGCTAACCGTATTAGTGGGTGGTATGCGTGTATTGGATACTAATTTTGAAGGCGGCAAACATGGTGTTTTCACACAACGCCCGGGCCAGCTTACCAATGATTTCTTTGTGAACCTGCTGGATATGAACACTGCATGGAAAGCAGTATCCTCAGACAATGAATTTTACGAAGGCAGCGACCGTGCCACCGGTGCAATAAAATGGATAGGCACCCGTGCAGACCTGGTGTTTGGTTCCAGCTCGGAGTTGAGAGCTATTGCAGAAGTGTACGGCAGCGCAGATGCCCAGGAAAAATTTGTGAAGGACTTTGTAGCAGCCTGGAATAAAGTGATGAACCTTGACCGGTTTGACCTGGTTAAATAGTAGGATTTTGTTGTTTAAATAGTTAGCAAAAGGCGCCGGATCATGGCGCCTTTTTGTTTGAGGGGCCTGTCTTTTGTGAACTGATACCCCATCACTGATGATTACTATCAATAAACTTAATCTCCATGATCTTCTGCTCAAAATCATTGGCCGGTACCAGCGCCCGCGACTTGATCCGCATTTTATAGGTATACACGGTGCTAACGCTGTAGTCCAGTATTTTGGCGATGGCCTCATGCTCATTGATGCCCAGGCGCATTAATGCAAAGATCCGGAGTGTGGCATTGAGTGTTTCCCCGGATTTGGGCCAGATCTGATCCTCCTTCTTCAAAAGCGCATTAAAAGAGCTGATGAAATTAGGGAACATGGTTAGGAAAACCGTATCAAGCATATTGTATAAGTTCCCTTTTTCTTCTTCAATATGAACATTGTTTAAAAACTGGGTCACCTCTTTATATTTCCCCAGCTTAATATTATGCAGGGTTTGGTGTTTTATTTTATCCAGCGTTTCTATGTAGGATGAACAGGTTTTAAAAAATAACCCGATCAGCTGCTCCTTTATTTTAGATGACTCCCAGAGCTTTCCGTTCACGCTTTCCAGCTCATGGTTCTTTTCCTTGATCATCAGCTCATTTGCCTTGATGCGTAGTATTTGCCGCCGGTAAATGACCAGCAGGAAAAATAAGATAACGGCAACGATCAAAAAGGTCAGGAAGCCGATGAGCAGCTTATCCCTTTCGTGTTGTTTCTCATCGATCAGCTTACCCGCAACCAGGGGCAGCATGGATTCAATTTGCACCGCACGGTTCCGGGCGCCATAGAATTTGGCGTTGCGGGCAGCTTCCTGCAGAAAAATATAAGCGTCGTTTGTTTTACCCAGCTTAAACAGCTCCTGCCCCAGTAAAAAGATGGCCAAAGTTTCTTTGGTAGAGGAGCGCACATCATTCATCACTGCCAGCGCAAGAAAAAGGATCCGGTCGTGCCCCGTATAGGCAAAGCTGATCCGGGTGGCTACCATTGCGATGCCGTGTTCAGGCAGGCCACGCTGTATAATATAATTATAGAAGAAATCGGGCGTTAGCTTTTTGTCCCTTATTGAATCCGGAAGAAAAGCCAGGTCGATGGTTTTCTCGAAATCATTGGCAGGAGTAACAATTTCGGCACTTTTAAAATCATTCTCCGACTGCTTATAGTAGTTCTGTGAAAAATAGGCATCGTTATCATAGTCGGCAATACCGGCATGCAGCCGCGCCCGCAGGATCAGGTACTCGGTTTTAAGGGCGTTGGATAGCCCGCTGGTATCTATTTCCCCGGTAACATCAAAAGCTTCCTTGTAAAATCCCGAATTCAGCAAAATGCTTCCCAATAGCATCTTGCTCTGGGTCAGGGAGTCCTTTTTCTGAAACTGCTCCGAAATCCCGATCATCCTTTTCACGTAAACAAATGCCGAATCGAACTTAAAGGAACGGTATTCTTCAAAGATCTTTGAATAAAGGCCGAACCGGGCATTAAAATCTGTGCGGTTGGTATGAAGCAGCTGAAGCTGCAGCCTGTTTATCCGTTTTTCTTTTTCCTGGTTATAAATATTTTCCCGGGCAATCTCAGATTTCAGGACGGTTAAAAGGCTGTCTGATTTTTTGTTTTGTGCATATCCATTTAAACCCGCGAGCAGGAAAAGTATAACAAGTAATATTTTATTCATATAGATCTGAGATCTAATTTAAGTAATGCGTAATCTGCCGCCCGCTATAGCGGTAGTCCCCCAATCATTGTTTTTCGACCCGGAATGATCAGTCCATTTTTTAAAATGCAGTACCGGCCATTTTTCGTTTTCCTGAAATAATCCTGATGCTTTAATAGCTGATCCTGGTGATTTTATGCGGCTAAAAGTACAGCTTTTTGCCATGTAATTGAGTGAAACGTGCCTGAAAGCCTTAGATTTTTCGGTACAGTCGGCTCATCAATAGATTGATTATCAGATATTTAAATTTTTAAAAGTTTAGATTTTTGGATCAGGCTGCGCCCGGACGGCATCACACGCCTGATTAGTGATTTAATTTGGACCCGCCAAAGAAAAAGCCGTGACTGGCATGGAAGTCAACAATCATCCGCTGCAGCGATGAACGATGAATGTCCGCGTTAATGAACCAATCAAGCAGACCGTTATGTTTAAAAAAATTCTACGATTATTAAGTGCTTTCGCCTTAATCTTTGCCTTCGCCTACCCGGCAGCTGCGCAAAACAGGGTTATAGATGGGAAAGTAATTGATTCGGCTACGGCCACTCCGTTACCAGGGGTAACCATCAGAATTAAAGGCACCAGCTCCGGAACCACCACAGACGCAACCGGTTCTTTCCGGTTACCGTTGCCGGCAGCTGCCAGTGAACTCATTTTTTCTTCCATTAACTATGCCACACAAACAATTCCCATTACCGATCAGAACAACTTAATGGTTAAGCTGGCGCTCTCCAGCCAGTTGCTTGAAGGCGTTGAAGTGGTGAGCGTGGGGTACGGTACCCTGAATAAAAGGGAAGTTTCCAGCGCAATAACACACATAAGCGCCAAAGACCTGAAAACGGTGGCCGCCAACAATCCTTTAATGTCCTTACAAGGAAAGGTGGCGGGGCTCACCATCTCCAATACCTCCACGGCCGATCCTAACTCTTCTCCCAGCATTCAGCTGCGCGGGGTATCATCCCGCAGCGCCGGTTTAGGGCCCTTATATGTTATAAACGGGGTGCCGGGAGGTAATATTGATAATATTAACCAGAACGATATTGAATCGATAGACGTGCTTAAAGGCGGTGCGGCATCGGCTATTTATGGTACGCGCGGCGGGAACGGTGTTATTATTATTACCACCAAAAAAGGCAGCGGCGAATCAAAGCTGGTTTACAATGGTTATGTGACCATGGACCGGCTCACGATGGTGCCGGAGGTGCTTAGTCCCGATGAGTTCCGTAAAAACCGCATCAACATCTCCACACCCCGCGGTTTTGAATTTGGAGGGAATACCGACTGGATGAAGTCCGTTACCCGCCAGGCAGCCTATGCGCAAAAGCATACCTTACAGATCTCCGGCGGAACACCTAACGATAATTATTTTGCCTCTGCCGACTACCGGAATGCCAATGGTATTGACCTGCGCGCCTATAAAAAGGAATACGGCGCCCGTCTGAACCTGAACCATACTTCAAAAAGCGATGTGTATACCGTTTCCCTGAACGTTGCACCCAGGTACATGCATACCAGCAACTCCGACCAGGGGAATTTCAACAACGCCATTACACTGAATCCAACCATCCCTATTTACGACAGTACGGGGAAATATAATTTTATTAATACCGGGTTTTTCTCAAACAACCCCGTTGAAAATGCAAGGCTTATTAAAAGTGAGGCGCAGATAAAGGAGCTGGATATGAGCGGCTCTCTGAAGGTGAACCTTATGAAGAACCTGTTTTCAACGGTAACGGTATCTACTATTAAATCATCCTATAAGAACCTGAATTTCCGGCCCTCTACCCTGACCACTATTGTGCACTCAGGACAGGTGACCAAAACCAACGAAGCTTCACAGGAACAGATAGATAACGACCAGCGGAACATCGAATGGACGATCAATTATGCGCTTAACATTAAAAGAAACCACGTTAAGGTACTCGGCGGCTATTCATATAGCTATTTCAATTACCAGCAATTCAAGGCCCATAATTTTGATTTTCCGTTCGATGCGTTCCTGTGGAACAACCTGGGCTCCGGCACCTGGAATGGTGGCGATAAGGGCAACGGGCAGGACGCTGTATCATCTACCCAGAATGATTCCCGCCTGGCCTCCTTCTACGGCAGGGTGAATTATGATTTTGACAATAAATATATATTAACCGCAAGCCTCCGGCACGAAGGTTCATCAAAATTTGGCGCCGCCAACAAGTGGGGTAACTTCCCGGCCGTGTCTGTGGCATGGCGCATTTCCGATGAAAGCTTTCTGCAGGACAAGATCAGCTGGCTGAACGACCTGAAGCTGAGAGCAGATTACGGCATTACCGGTAACCAGGATTTTGACAGCTACAAGTCACTGATCCTGTATGGCGGTTACGGATATTTTGCTTTCAATGGTCAAACCTACCAGGTGTACGGTCCGTCACAGAACGTGAACCCTAACCTGGGCTGGGAAAAAGCGATCAATTTTAACGCAGGCATTGACTTTGAAATACTCGACAGCCGCATATCAGGTTCATTGAACTATTATGTGCGTACGAATAAAGACCTGCTGGCCAACTACAGGGTACCGCTTCCGCCCAACCCGCAAACGGAAACCTTTGCCAACGTAGGCACCATGAAGAACTCGGGGATAGAGCTGCAGCTGAGCGCAGCAGTGATACGGCGCAAGGAATTTGGCTACAACCTGTCATTTGCAGCCGCTTATAATAACAATAAATTCGTTTCCTTTTCCAATAAGCTTTACCACGGCGATCCTTACCGGGATATGGCAGGATTGCCTGCTCCGGGTTCTCCGGGTACCATCCAGCGTTTGCAGGAAGGGCGCCGCATCGGGGATTTTTATATGTTAAAATCAGCCGGTGTGGATGAAAACGGCTCGCTGCTGGTTTATAAAAAAGATGGAACCATAGTGCCCGCCAACCAGGCGAATGCGGATGACAAGCAGTTTGTGGGTAACGGCCTGCCTAAGGTAACCGGCTCACTGGGCAATGTATTCACCTATAAGAACTGGGATCTTAACATTTTCCTCAGGGGAAATTTTGGATATAAACTGTTCAACATGCAGGCTTTTTACCTGGGCACACCGGCTACACAAACCGATGCGAATACTTTGAAATCGGCCTACGATCCGAAAAGCAAATATTCAAAGCTCACGAATCCGGCCACCACGGCGCTTGCCTCAGATTATTTCCTGGAATCAGGCTCCTTTGTTAAGATCGATAACATAACGCTGGGTTATAACTATACAGTTAACTCCAAGTACCTGCAGGCTATCAGGATCTATGGAGCGGTAAGCAACCTGCATACCTTTACCAGCTTCACAGGCGGCGATCCCGACCTGTACCCGGTGAATGACATCACACCTGGTGTTCAGGGTAATCCGCGTACGAACATTTATAACATGAACTTTTACCCGGCCACCATCCAGATACTGGCAGGCATACAGGCTACATTCTAAACAACTAACCGGTAAGTAATGAAAAAGAATTATAGAAAATATATAGTAAATGCCGCTTTGAGCACGGCGCTGTTTTTAGGCGCCTGCACAAAACTGGATGAAACTGTTTATGACAAAGTGGATGCAGGACAGTTCCTCACCCGGCGCGATGATGTGATCAGGGACTTTTTACGGCCGTTTGAACACGCCTACTGGAGCATCCAGGGGAATGATGTTTATGCCGTAGGAGAGAATAGCACCGACGAAATAGGCACCTACAACCGCCAGGGCGACTGGCAGGATGGTGGCTATTACCAGCGTATGCACTATCATACCTGGACCACGCAGGATGGTTTTACCAGCGGCGCCTGGACGGCTTTTTACCAGGGCATTGTACTTGCCACCAACTCGCTGCAGGATATGGAAGGGATCACAGATCCCGGAAAGCTGAGCATTACAGCAACTGAGCTGGCAGACTTTAAAGCCGAGCTAAGAACATTGAGAGCCTGGTTTTATTTAAGGGCATTTGATTTTTACCGCAATATTGAGATCGTAACGGACGTAAAAAATACCACTACTGCTAACAAGCAGTCGCCACCGGCTGAAATGTTCGCCTATATTGAATCAGAACTGAAGGCCGCACTGCCCGATCTGCCCAAACGCGAAACATTGGGCAGCAATGGCATTGGCCGGTGGACACAGGCCGGCGCAGCAGCACTGCTGGCACGCCTGTACCTGAATGCAAAAGTGTATATAGACCAGGACAAGTTCGGCGATTGCGCCACGGTTTGCCAGGACATTATCAACGGCAAATACGGTAGCTATCAGCTGGATACCCGCTGGGATGCGCCGTTTGATTATACCAATACTTCACTTAATTCAGAAACCATTTATGGTTTCCCATCCACCCTTGCCCGCACACACTGGCAGTATGATGGCGGCATGTTCTTCTGGGGAGTAACCTACGATGCAGCGCCCTTATATTGCGGCTTTACGGATTTTGGCCAGGCCAATCCAAGATATGCGCTGCAGCCCGGCAGGGATGTGGATAGCGTTGAATACAGCTTTAAGCTGGGCAAACCTTTCATTAAGTTCCAGCATTATCCTGACGATTATCGCCTGAAGCTTTACAAAAACCTGGGCGACAGTAAACGTGAAGGCATGTTCCTGTACGGCTACCTGCCCTTTCAGCGCCTCGTGAACGGCGTACCAAAGCCCGATACTGTTCGCGGTAACAAAGGCCCTTACGCGCTGTTTATCCGTGATCAGGTAGGTTGGTTCCTGGATGCAAAACCCGGAACCCGGATTGCGGATAAGGAATCAAATATGAATCATGCTGATCACAACTCAGGTGTGTTCATGGTTAAATATCCTTTATATCCCACGCCTGACCCGAACCGTATCACATCTGCCTATGCGGAGATCCGTTTGTCGGAGATCTATTATACATTGGCTGAATGTAAATACCGCGCCGGCGATAAAGGTGCTGCTGCAATACTGCTGAATGCAGTGCGTCAGCGGAATTATCCTGCAGGTTCTCCAAGCCTGTATAAAACCGATGGCAGCCAGCTGAACGACCAGGAAATGCTGGATGAATGGGGCCGCGAATTTTTAGGTGAGAACCGCCGCCGTACAGATCTGATCCGCTGGGGCGTATTTAATACCGGTACCTGGTGGGATAAAAAACCGGATGCCGATAACCATACGGCTATATTCCCGATAGGCCGCGATATTATGGCTGTTAACCCGCAATTTGTACAAAACCCAGGTTATAGTAATTAATACACCACTATATGCCAGCTGCCCCGGAGTACGGGGCAGCTGGTTTTAAATGAACATTCAATTCATGTCTCTCTTGTCAAAGTGTTACCTGTTTGTCCTTTCTATTCTTATCTGCTCCGCAGCGCAGGCACAACGTGTTCCGGTTCTGCGCTCGGGCCTTGTGGGTAATTCAATCGCAACGTTTATCCCGGCAGGGTTTGATGTTTCCAAAACGCCATCACTCATGCTGAAAGGAAATCCTGCTATACAAAGTGCTGTGCCGGCAAGCTGGAACATTGTTCCTGAATTTTTCTTAACAGATGGTAAAGCAAGTGCCAGTGTTCGTTTAACAGGCGACATCAGCCTGTATGGCGGTGGTGAGGTAACCGGCCCGCTGTTAAGGAACGGCCAAACCATTAAACTCTGGAACACCGATAACGGTGCTTACGGAACAGATGATGGTAAACGCCTTTATCAAACTCACCCCTGGGTGTTAGGTGTTAGAAAAGATGGAACTGCCTTTGGGATCCTTTTTGACAGTCCGTGGAAATCAGCGCTGACCACCAATCCTGATAAAATTGAATTTAACACAGAGGGCGCCTTGTTCCGTGTTTTTGTGATCGACCGCAAATCGCCGCAGGATGTGCTGAAAGGGCTGGCTGAATTAACCGGCACTATTGAAATGCCGCCCAGGTGGGCCCTGGGATATCATCAATGCAGGTTCTCATACGGCACGGAACAACGGGTAAGGGAAATTGCCGACACCTTTCGGTTAAAACAGATCCCCTGCGATGCCGTTTGGATGGACATTGATTATATGGATGGTTACCGGGTATTCACCTTTAACAAAAATAATTTTCCGAATCCTAAGCAATTAAATGCCGATCTGCATACAAAAGGATTTCATTCGGTTTTTATGATTGATCCGGGTGTTAAGTTCGATAGTACTTATTCCGTGTACCAGTCAGGCACCGCAAAGGATGTTTGGGTGAAAGACACTGCAGGAAAAGAATACCACGGGAAAGTTTGGCCGGGCGATTGCGCCTTTCCGGATTTCACTATGCCCCGTACGCGGCAGTGGTGGGCCGGTTTGTATCGCAACTTCCTTGCAAATGATATGGATGGCATCTGGAATGATATGAACGAACCCGCTGTTAATGATAACGAGCTGCCGGAAAACCTGCGGCTGGGCACTATGCCATATAACACGCCGCATCGTGGTGGCGATGGCTTACCGGCAGGGCCGCACCTGTTATATCATAACGCTTATGGCCGGTTGATGGTGGAGGCTACCCGCCAGGGTTTTATGGCAGTGAAACCCGATAAACGGCCTTTTATTTTAACGCGTGCAAACCTGCTTGGCGGGCAACGTTACGCCGCCACCTGGACGGGTGATAACTATGCCGATGAGCGGTTCATGAAAGTTTCCGTACCCATGTCAATTACGCTGGGCCTATCAGGCCAGCCTTTCAGCGGACCTGATATTGGAGGTTTTTTAGGCAATACATCTCCCGATCTGTGGGCGAAATGGCTGGGCTTTGGCGTGTTTATGCCTTTTGCCAGGGGCCATGCCTGCGCCGGAACTAATGACAAAGAGCCCTGGGCATTTGGTGCGGATATTGAAAAAACATCACGGATAGCGCTTGAACGGCGGTATCGTTTATTGCCTTACCTCTACACCTTGTTCTACAACGCGCATAAAACCGGCTTGCCTTTAATGGGTCCTGTGTTTTTTGATGATCCTGCTGATGTGAAGCTAAGGGCAGAGGACCAGGTATTTTTGCTTGGAAAAAATTTGCTGGTAGTGCCTTCATTTGCCAAAGATCCGCAGCTGCCCAAAGGGATCTGGGAACCTTTAAGCCTTGTTGATGGTGATGGCACAGATCCATACCAGGCAAAATTGCTGATCAAAGGCGGTAGTATTATTCCTGCAGGAAAGATCATTCAGCACACCGGCGAACCTTCCATCGATCAGCTGACCTTATTTATATGCCTGGATAGCCAGGGTAAAGCCAGTGGCGAGCTTTATTGGGATGCCGGTGAAGGCTGGGGTTTTAAAAAGGATGATTATTGCCTGCTCAGATTTCAGGCAGCAGAAAAAAATGGGGTAACTCAAATTAAGCTAACATCCAGCCAGGGTAAATACAACATTAACAAAGACATTCACCACGTTAAGGCCGTAGTTGTTAAAAACGGGCGGAGTTATTCAGGCCCGGTAAACTTAAAGAGCGGTACGTTAAAAACGGACGTTCTATAAATAACTTCGCAGGTTCTTCAAAAATTTCATACCGGTACGTTTACGAATAGTTGAGCCAGGCATGTAATACTGAATATCAGTTTACATGCCTTTTTTTGTTTTGGCTGTTACTTCCCTTATTTTGCCGGGGCTTATGTTGAAATTTCACTTCCACAAGTATAAATATGGAAAGGAGCTGCTGGTGGACTGCTTTAATCTTTCCGATATAGCCGGCCGCAGTCTTGCGATGAAAGAAGTACATGCTACTACTTTTTACGAGATCTTTCTTTTTTTGGAAGGCAGTGGTTCCATCATGCTGGAGGGCAGCCGGCTTGATTTTGAAAGCCCCGCTGTGCTGTTCATTCCACCTGCCCGTCCCAGGATCTGGAACCTGCATGCAATGCATGATTGCAAGGTGGTGATCTTTGAAGGAGAGTTTATGGAAACCTTCCTGAAAGACCACCTGTTCCTTCACCGCCTGTACTATTTCGGGAATTATGATTGTCCGCCTGTATTGCCGCTGCAAAGCAATGATATACCTTTCTTTCAGTCCTTGTCCGACAGGATCATGGAGGAAATAAGGAGCCAGTCGTTCGACAGCCAGCACCTGCTAAGGGCTTACCTGTACCAGCTGCTTATTCTGCTGAACCGCAGGTATACTGATTGCTATCAATTGAAAGGGAACCTGTACCAGAATACTGATATGCTGAAATTCAGGGAGCTGCTGAAGAAGCATATACAGGAAAAACAAACGGTCAAAGAATATGCGGAGCTGCTTAAAATGAACCGTAACCGTTTAAACCAGCTGTGTCATGAAGCATTTGGCAAAGACGCCAATATGATCATACGTAATGAACTGTTGCAGTCCTGCAAAAATGAGCTGCTGGGTGGCAATAAAACGATTGCTGAGATCAGCTATGAACACAACTTTTCGGCCCCTTCTAATTTTGTGCGCTTCTTTAAATCCCTGGCAAAGGTTTCACCTGCCGCCTTTAGGGCACAGTATGCAGATTGATAACAACTAATGCATATTGATAACGCTGTAGGGAGTGCTTCCCGGTAGCTTTGTATCGTAATTAATCAAACAGTAAAAACAATTACGATGACAAACAAACTAAAGACTATAACACTTCTTGCGCTTGGGCTCACAGCACAGAACCAGGCAAATTCACAGGAACTGCGTAAAGCATCTGTTCACCTGGCCGCGCAGGATCAGCAGATAAAAATATACACCCTGGTATCCCCACCGGAGATGTTTGCCAATACCAGCCATGTTATTGAGTTACCTCATGAGCTGATCGTTGTAGACGGGCAGTTTTTTGCGCCCTATGCGCAGCAGCTGAAAATGCTGACAGATAGTTTAAAGAAGCCGGTTACAAGGTTTTATATATCGCATGACCACCCGGATCACTACCTGGGCTTTGGCGACACCTTCGCGGATGTGCAGGTTTACGCGCTCGAAGAAACAAAGCAGCACATTGAAAAAGAAGGTCAGCAGGTGTTGAAGCAAAGACAGGAACAATTCGGGGGAATTATTGCCAAAACTTTGAATATACCCACTCATGTACAGAAAGAAGGGAAAGAAGTTATAGACGGCGTAACGTTCATATTTGAAAGATCCCTTGACAATGAGGCTGCAGCATCCCTGGTAATTAAGATCCCCGAAGTAAAGACCTACATTGCCCAGGACATCGTTTATAATAAGATCCATTTATTTATATCCGGTAGCCAGGACGGCTGGCGTAAAGCATTAAGAAAAATAGAGGGTGAAAGTGAGTATAAGATCATACTCCCGGGACATGGCGAGCCTGCCGGCCGTTCCATATTTAAGAAAGACCTGGATTATCTGGATTTTGTGGATAAAACACTGGCAGCGTCCAAATCAAAAGAGGAATATAAGGCTAAGATCCTGGCCGCTTACCCGGATTATGGCGGTACGAAGCTTATAGATATTTACCTGGCTTACTACCTGAAAAAGGACTGGGAAGAAAAGTAACTTCACAAATGAGCGGTAGCAATACCGCTCATTTGCATTCAGACCCGGCGTTTGGCAGATCACCATAAAATTAATTGCTTTGCGGGGCTTTTTGCAACAATGAGGATAGCATCAATTCCAGTGTACGGTGATTCGTATCATCGATACGGAAATTTTTAAAAATGATCTTTCCATCTTTATCTATCAGGAAGTTCTCCGGCTCGCCCTGTACACCATAGTATTTTTCGGCAAAAGCTGAGGTACCGCGTAAGGGGATAAATGAATACCTGCTGTTTTGCATAAAGGGTATCACATACGGGTCCTGCTCAGGATACACATTGATCCCGAGATATACCACTTTTTCATTTTTAAACTTATTAATAACGGCCTGGAAGTGTGGAAATTCTGCCTTGCAGGGGCCGCAGCCCGGAAACCAGAAAGTAAGCAATACCACTTTCCCCTTCAGGTCATGCAGACTTAACCCGTCATTACTCGTATAAAGGCCAAGGTCAAACGGATAAGCAGGAACGGCCGTGCTGTTCCGGATCGTCTCAATATCGTTATCCACTTGCTCCCTCTTCTTTCCTGTTTTCTTTCCATACAATTCCAGTGCGGTGTAAAGCTGGTCAGTGGGTAGTTTTGCAAATGCTATAGCCAGGCTATCGTAGGCGGCTTTAACATCGCCGGCTTTTTCCAGCAAAGAAGCCCGCTTCAATACTATATAGTTATTAAGGTAGTTGAACTTGGGAAGCTTTACCTGGTCAACCTCAGTTATAGCCGCTCTATAGTTTTGCGCCTGCTCCATTTTATTAATCCGGATTAAGGATTCAGCCACCTGTTTTCTGATCTTCCAATCGTTTTCTTCTCCCATATCATTAATTAACGCCAGGGCTTTTTCAGGATCCGTTTGCAGATAGATATCGGTTAATCCGGTCATCCCGGATGCCGACCAGTCAAATTTTTGAGGAGGATATAATTTGCGCAACTGTTCGTAATAGTTAATCTTATCATTAAGATCCATGGTACGTACCGCCAGCCAATATAAGGCCCTGGCAGCTTGCTCGCTTTCCGGGAAGCGCCTGACAAGATCAAGAACTTTCTGCTTGAAATCATCCGGATCATTATCCTGGAAGGACATCACATAATTTGCCGCGTAACCGGCATCTGAAGGGGCCGCAAGCATAGCTTTTTTAAGATATTCTTTAGACAGATCGTTTTGCCCCCTCATACCTGCATCTGCTGAAAGCATAGACCATACGTTGGCGTTTTGCGGCTCCATTTCGGTGATCTTAAGTAAAAAATCCTTTGCTTGTGGCATCTCGGCATTATAATAAGCGGTACCGATAGCTAACGGGATCTTTACATTTTCCGGATGTTCGCTCATCCATGTTTTATACTGGGGCACAAGAAGCGGATTCTCCAGGCCCATTGCATAGATATACTTTCTATGCGCTGCCAGGTTGTTCAGGTCAGCCGTTACTGCTGCCTGCGCTTTTTTTATTTCATCCGCAGATGCAGGCCCCATCCGGACAGGCTTTTGTGCAAGTACCCGCCCGGTAAAACAAGCTATTAGTAATAAGATCGTATATACTTTAACATTCATCATTAATTCCTTATTAAGTACTGTTTGCAGGACAACATAATAGTTGTTGCCTGCAAACAGGTTTAACTTACACGCATACCGTGTGAGTGAAATCCGGCTCGCCCGGGCACGTTTCAGAAGTACACTTCTTTCCATCCGGGCAGCTGCCGAGGGTTCCTCCGCATGCATTGGTACAGGTTCCGCTACCACCACCACTACCACTGCCGCCACCTAATATGGTTTTCAGCCGCTCTCTGGTCAGCAATTCTGTTGCGCCTAATTCCAGCGCTTTTAATCTCAGTTTTTTCATGGCTTTAATTTTGAGGTAAATAATTGATTTAACTTTTCAAAATTAAAAGCCTTCGTAGCAGTATATTTGCCATGAGCTCAATTCTTAAACATTCCTGCAAAGCTCAAAAACAGTTATTTCAGAAAAGCACAGATCGTCATCTTTACCAGTTATGGCTGTTACCTGTTCCCCTGGTGTTTGTCCTTCTTTAGCAAACAGGTGTTTTACCATTTCTCCCAGCTCATCGTAATAATAGGTTTTTCTCATACGGTCATATTTAATGGGAAAGCCCAGCTCTTTCATTTCGGTTAAAACGTCTGTCATGGCTCTTTTGCATAAACCATTCTTACGGGCAAAATCCTCCAGGTCTCCCGTGGCTTTCCGTTTTATCATATAGTCAATGTATTTTAGACGTTTTATATGCTTTAAGATGGCCATTGGGTTATATTATAGGTTAAAAGTACGTTTATACGGAAAAGAAATATTTCAGATCCGTTAAATAAATCTCCCTGTATCTGGGTTTCAATGCCATAATTGTTAAGCACAGCACTAATGCTCAACAAGCTGGGATAATCAGGATGTTCTTCTATTTCCTTTTTTAAAGTGCTGCGCGGGATCTTAACCTGTAGCAGGTTGGCTAATAGCCAAGCTGTTTCGGGGCCATTGGGTTTGGGATCAAATAGCTTGACAAATAGTTGCTGCATTTCAACAAGTGTTTGAAATGATCGTGGAAAATAAGTTATGCCCGGTTATTTGAGGCTTAGGCTAACCTGAGTGATACTAAAATAAAAACAAATAAATTAATAAGCAAGTAAGTAGCTAACCGGGTTTGAAATAATAAATAGTTTAATGGACGAATCAAAGAGATCAGTCGGATAAATATCTGACAAAGTGTTTTATTCGTTCCGGTATATTTACGGTATAGAACCTCATTCAATTTTACCCATGAAATATTTGTTAACTGTAGTATTGGCATTTATGCAGGCCGTTATCATTAAGTGACGCTACAGGGGCGTTTTTCGAAGACTTAAAGATGCTTGCAGGTATAGTTAATCGTAGATCTGAAATTGTGTGCATGAAAAAATGAAAGGACCAACGGAACGGTATACGAAAAACAGGGCCTCGCTGCGAGACCCTGTTTACTAAGACGCTTTCTTTGGCGGAAGAGGAGGCGGAGGAGGGGGGACTGGTTTTGTTTTTGTTGACGGAGGGGCTGGTGGTGGCGGAGGTGGCACTGGCTTTTCCTTTACCAACGGCGCCGGTGGCGGCGGAGGAGGAACATGCTTTGCGGATTGCATGCTGGTTGTTTTTACTTTCGGAGGAGTGGTGCTGTTTTTAGCAGGAGCACTTTTCTCCACAACCGGTGGCGGTGGCTTCACCCGCTCCTTTTGCTGCGCATAAAGTGTACTACCGGCGCACAAACATGCGGCCAGCAGCAGATGAGATCTCTGTAGCATAAAAGGTAGTTTGAAAAGAGATGCGTGAGTGGAAATATTCCATAAGAAATGTTTAAAGATTTTTGCACAAGAGTAATACGTGGACGGTTCTTTAAAAGATATACCTGTCCATGGGCCGCCAATATTTAAACCAAATTGAATTAAAATATTTGTATTATACTGGTAGTATGAAATATTATAACACCTTACTGATAGCCTTACTGATAACGGGATATTTGAATGTTTCCGCACAGGATGCACAGCTGCCCACACCATGGACGAACGATGCCATGCAGGCATCTGTTCCGCTGTCGGAATATCCGAGGCCTCAGCTGCAAAGGGATGAATGGATGTGCCTGAACGGGAAATGGGATTACCAGGGTGGTAAAGGGGCGCCAGTTGCCCTTCATCCGCAAGCGCCTGCCTCATTTGAGAGAGTGCATGAAAAAATATTGGTGCCCTATTGTCCTGAATCTTTTTTATCCGGGATCCGGCGGAAGCAGGAAATAAATATGTGGTATCAAAGAACATTTGAGCTGCCGGCAGCCTGGAAAGGTAAACAGATCATCCTGCACTTTGGTGCAGTTGACCATAGCGCTACAGTTTTCATAAATGGAAAAAAGGCCGGCGCCCACGAAGGAGGATATGATGCGTTTAATTTCAATATCACCCCGTTTTTAAAGAGCGGTTCAAATACGCTCGTTGTTGCGGCACAGGACCTGAATGACGGGAGAACACCCTCCGGGAAAAATGGCCCCCGGGGTGATTATACCTTTACCTCAGGAATATGGCAAACCGTGTGGCTGGAGCCGGTAAGCAGCAACTATATAAAAAGTATCCGCTTACTTCCGGATGTTGACGGCCGGCGTTTAAAAGTATTCGTTAACAGTGACGGTACAAATAAGATAGTAGCAGCGGCTTCCGATGGCCATAAAACCGTTTCCCAGGTGGATGCAGCGGCGGGTTCGTATTTCTATCTGCCCATCGAAAAGCCCGTGTTATGGTCGCCTGATACACCCTTTCTTTACGATCTTAAGCTAACTCTTTACAATCCCGATGGCAGTGTTGCAGATGAGGTAAAGAGCTATTTCGGAATGCGGGATATAAAACTTGGTAAGCTAAACGGTGTTGTGAGGCCACTTTTGAACGGAAAATTTGTTATGCAGCTGGGATTGCTGGACCAGGGTTACTGGCCGGATGGTGTATTAACCGCGCCGACCGAGGAAGCGCTGAAGTTTGATATTTCGTTCACCAAAAAAGCAGGGTACAATCTTATCAGGAAACATATGAAAACCGAACCGCAGCGTTTTTATTATTGGGCTGATAAACTAGGGCTGCTGGTTTGGCAGGATATGCCGGCTATCTGGTATCAGCATGAAGATACAGCGGTCAACCGGAAAGCGTTCCGCCAGGAGCTGAAAGCAATCATCGATGAACATTACAATTCACCCTCCATCATAACCTGGGTGCCTTTTAACGAGAACTGGGGCGCATTCGATGTGAAAGAAATTACCAATTGGGTTAAAGCCTATGATCCCTCCCGGCTGGTAAATGGTAATTCAGGATTTAATAATAATCCAAGCTATCAAAAGCCTTATGGCGATCCGGGAAACGGGGATTATGTAGATACCCATATTTATGTGGGGCCTTACGGTGCATCTGTACCGGACAATAAGCGTGCTGCATCATTAGGCGAATTTGGCGGCGTTGGATTGTTTACCCGCGGGCATATGTGGCCTGTTGAGAATAATGCATATGCTTATGAGCCCACCCAGGCCGCACTTACAGACCGCTACGTTCTTTTAATGGAGCAGGTGGAGCAGCTCATGAAATACAAAGGGCTTAGCGTGGCCATTTATACGCAAACAACGGATGTGGAGCATGAAGTGAATGGCGTGCTGACTTATGACAGAAAAGTGGAGAAGATGCAGGTGGAGAGGGTGAAGGAGGTTAATGAGGCGGTGGTTGAGGAAGGGAGGAAGATGAATGACCGGGAGCATTAACACTCACGGACGTACGTTGTTTATCATCTTAATTCAATTACCTGTGAAGTATCATAACGGCAACAAAACAACCAGCCACAAATGAAGCCCGGTCGTTTTGTTGCCGTTCTGGTTTATGCCTTAAAATCAGTAGATCTGCTAACCTCCTCAAAAGCGGTCAGGTCACTTTGAACAGCCAGGAGTTTATTTTGTGCCATGCCAAAGGAATCGGAACCAAGGAAAAGGTGCAACGGGCGCTCTTTCATCTCCGCTACCCTGATTAAAGCGGCAGCGGCTTTTTCCGGGTCGCCTGGCTGGTTGCCGATGATCTGGTCGTTATGAATAACTTCAAGCTCCCTGGCTTCCTTATAGTCTGCAATGGGATTTGCTGCTGTGCGCAGGGATCCCTGCAGCAGGAAATTGGTCTTAAAATAACCGGGGTATACAATGGTTGCTGAGATACCCATTGATTTGGTTTCTGCGGAAAGCGCTTCAGTGAATCCTGCTACCGCAAACTTTGTCGCATTATAAATGCCCCAACCGGGAAATGTGCCCAGGAAACCCGCTATGGATGAAATATTGAAGAACGCGCCCGCTCTTTTTTGCCGGAATACAGGCATCACATTGCGGATAACGTTCAGGGAGCCGAATACATTTACATCGAAGTTTTTGCGGGCTTCTTCGTCGGTCAGCTCTTCGAGGGTTCCCAGCTGGCCGTAGCCGGCGTTATTCACTACTACGTCGATGGCGCCGAGTTTGGAAATAATATCCGAAACCGCCTTACCAACACTTGCATTATCGGTTAAATCCACCTGGAGCGGGAGAAAATCGCTGCTGTCATTACCCGCTTCGCGGCGCAGCGCTTCAGCGTCTCTTGATGTAGCGGCTACTTTGTAACCTTCTGCCAGCAGGCGTTTAACGAGTGACAATCCTAATCCTTTGGAGGCTCCGGTAACGAACCATACTTTTTGCGTGCTCATTTTGTAATCATTTTTATTTGATACAAAGTTGAGCCTATTCCCCCTGGCAGTGTTTATCTGAACCGCAGGGTATTTTGCGAATTTCAAAGATGGGAGAGAAGTAAAGCCGATTTACGGAACGCAGAGGGTGAGACGTTTTCTTTTTTTCTGAAAAAGGATGTGAACGCAGCCTGACCAGAGAAACCCAGCCCGTCGCTGATCTCGTTGATGCCCCAGTCGGTTTGCACCAGCAGGGATTTGGCTTCGTGCAGCAAACGGTCCTGGATATGTTCGCGGAGCGTTTTACCGGTATGGTTTCGCACCAGGGAATTAAGGTAGTTGGGATGAACATGCAGCTGGTCTGCAAATTCCGTTGCTGTTTTCAGCTTAACCATAGTGTTCCTGTCCTGCACCTGGAAGGAAGACTCCAGTAGCGACAGGAAGCGGTAAATATGACCAAAGCCTTCCGTTACAGCGGTCCGGGCCAGGTTCTTTCCAGCCCGCTGGCTTTCCAGCAGCAAAAGTTGCAGCTGCAACAGTATCGCCTGTTTTTTGTCCTCATTATTGCCGCGGTCTTCGCGGTACATGTGCTCATAATAGCCGTTGATCGCAATCGACTGGGCCTGCGTTAACTGGATGACGGCCTTGTCTGTTTCAAAAAAAGGGTATTGCCGCAGCAGGTTCAGTACATGCTCCGCATCCCGGCCGAAATAGGAGGGATGGACTAGGCAGAAGTGGCCGCCGGTTTCGGCGGAGGTCGTCTGCCATGACATGATCTCATCCGGGTGAAGAAACGCGATCTGGCCCGGTCCCATTTCATATTTGTGCAGGCCAATGGTCAGTATTCCTGTACCGGCGGTCATATGGAAGATCTTATAGAACTGGCGGCGATGCGGCGATATATAATCCTTCACAGGATACTGATCGCGGTTCTCTATCACAAAATAACGCGAGTTGACCGGATAATGTTCCACATGCTGTAATGGTGTCTTGTAACCTACGGCTGCAAAGGTTTCCAGCCCCATCCTGGGAATCGAAGAATTGTCCATAATAGTATGATGGCTTTACTGCGGGATAAGTGCCTTGCTAAAGTTACATAAAACCTTGGGGAATTTGGGCGCAGGGGTGCACCTCTATGCATATCACCCGTTAAAAGCCTGCCGGAATGCTGCAGGAGTGAGGTCGGTTTTGATCTTAAACAGCCTGCTGAATGACTGCGGATGTTCAAAGCCTAACTGGTAAGCTACTTCACTGACAGTCAGATTGGTGCCTGACAGCAACTCTTTTGATCTTTCAATCAGCTTTTGATGGATATGCTGCTGTGCGTTAGAGCCGGTTAGCAGGCGTAGCATGTCGCTTAAATAATTGGGCGTGTAGTTCAATTGTTCCGCCAGGTATTGTACCGTCGGAACCCCTAGTTTGAGTGGTTTGTCAGCTTCGAAGTAACTGTTGAGCAGCGCCTCCAGTTGCGGCAGGAGGTGGCCGGTAACTGCCTGGCGTGTTATAAACTGTCGTTTGTAAAAGCGTTTGGCGTAGCTCAATAGCAGTTCAACCTGTGCGATGATCACCTCCTGGCTAAGTTCATCGATCCGGCTATGTAATTCTTCGCCGATGATGCGGTAGATCGAAAGCATAGTTGCTTTTTCCTGCTCGGAAAGATGCAGCGCTTCGCTGCTCGCATAGGAGAAAAAGCCATACTGCCTGATCTTTTGGGCCAGTGGATAGCCCTGCAGAAAGCCGGGGTGAATGATCAGGGAGTAACCCTCATTGCCGGCATAATCGGATATACTGCCCACAACCTGGTTGGGGGCCGTGAATAAAATGCTTCCCTCGTCAAAATCATAATAGCCTTGTCCGTATTTGAATTTGCCGGCCAGCTTGGTAATGAGCGTGACCTTGTAAAAACCTGTTATATAGCTGTGGGGGAGACGGCCCAGGTCCACCTGGCCCCCGGTCATATCGAGTAAACTGATCAGCGGGTGAACAGGCCCTGGTATGCCCAGCATTCTGTGTACTTCGGGAATGGATTCCAGTTTCCTGATCTTTGGCGCTTCACTTTTCATACTTAAAGATAATAACTATGACCGGCGGCTGTTGCGTCGCCGGTCATGAATAAATAAGGCAACACCCCGGTTGGAAAGATTGCTGTTTTACCAGGGGAGCGGTCCGTCCGGGCCGGTAAAGCCGGCAGTTGGACCATCGGTTTCCAATGCCACGCGTATCGGTTCACGGGAACCTACCTCCAGGCTGTCGGTCCCCTGGAAATTGTTCAGTGCGGTCGCCGTAAAACCGGGGCTGGTTGCATTGACCTTAATGTTTTCCTTTTCAAGTTCCAAAGCGAAGGCCAGCGTCACTGCATTGAGGGCCGTTTTAGATGCTGCATACACAACACCAAAATGTTCTCTTGCCCAGCAGTTGGGATCACTTATCCAGGTAAGTGAGCCAAGGCCGCTGGATACATTTACGATACGGGCAGCTGATGATTTCCTAAGCAAAGGCAGCATAGCCTGGGTAACGGCAATAACGCCGAATACATTGGTTTCCCAAACAGTCCGGATCTCATCCAGCGATGCGATGCTGGGGCGGCTGTCTGCCATTATTTCTTCCAGAGTACGGCCTGGTTTGCCGGCGTGCGATATACCTGCATTGTTTACCAGGAGGTCGAGGCGCCCCTGTTCTTTTTCGATGTGCGCGGCAGCACTACCGATGGTTGATTGCTGGGTAACATCCAGATGAATGGCATGCGCACCAGCGCCGATCTCGCGGGCAGCCCTTTCCCCGTTAGCCAGGTTACGCGATCCTACATATACAATATAGCCGTTGGCTGCGAGCGCTTTAGCGATTTGATTGCCTACTCCCTGGTTGGCGCCGGTGACCAGTGCTACAGGATAGTTGTTTGCTGATTCCATGTTGTTGTTGCTTTTGTTTTTTGAATAAACAAAGCTCCGCCATCACCAGTTAACCGGGCTAACCGAATCAAGGACATTTGTAACCAAACCGGAAACGGGAAGCAGCCCGGATATCGCACATCAAAAAAATAAATGCTTGCGCTGCTGACATACTGTTGTCGCAACCCAGATCCATTTTTGCGTGGATAATTCCTGTACGGTCAGCGTACAGGTGATTGTAGATCTTTTCAACCATTTAAAAATCAAATCATGCATCTTATCTCCGTAAGGATCATTACTGCCGACATCCAGCGCTTAACAGCATTTTATGCCCATATCACCGGCACACCGCTCACTTTCTACACGCCCGAGTTTGCTGAGCTGCAGACGAAGGTGGCAACTTTAGCCATAGGCAGCACGAAAACCTTACAGGCTTTTGGCGGCGACGAGGTTGCCAAAGCCGCTGAAAACAAAACAGCCATTATCGAATTCAAGGTGGCCGATGTTGACCGCGATTATGAAAGACTGGCTGAATTCCTGCAGCCATATATTGTGCAGCAACCGACCACTATGCCCTGGGGCAACAGGTCTCTTTTGTTCCGGGACCCTGATGGGAACCTGGTAAATTTTTTTACACCTGTTATGCCGGAGGCTATACGCAAGCTTGAGGGAAAAAAGCTGTAAAAAGTACAGTAGTATAAAGATAGCCTACTGGGCATGATGCAGGCCACCGCATCATGCCCAGTACTAACTGGTTGAATGGCGCTATGTCTGAATGCCATATCAAAATCATTCAATCTGACTTACCATTCATTATTTAGTGCAAACACCGGTTCGCGGTTTATCCACGCGCCACGGGTAAAGTCAGGAATGTATTGCACACTCCCGCCTTCTGACACAGACTGTTCGCTCAGCGGGGTAATAGCGTACCAGGTGGCCAGGTCGTACACATCAAGCGCATAAGGAGCTCCGCGTTTTATGCTTTCAATGAAAGAGTTGATCACAAACCAATCCATACCGCCATGACCGGCCCCTGAAGCGTCATTTGCATAACGTTTCCATAATGGGTGGTCATACCTGTTCATATAACTGCCGGTTTCATCAGGTTTGCCGGCTTTTTCCCACTGGTCATAGGGGCTTTTACCTTCCACGTAAATAGAATCCAGATCATCCATCCATAAACCATTGGTGCCCTGCACTCTGAAATTAAGAGAATAAGGACGGGGAGAGTTTGTATCATGCGAGAGCAGGATGGTTTCCCCGTTATTGGTTCTGAGCAGCGTACTCACAATATCGCCCAGCTTAAATTCTACTTTGGCATTGGGATGATCCTGCCCGCCTTTATCTACTATATATTTATGCAATCCCCTGGATTTGGTGGCTACAGCGCTGAGCGATATTAAACGGTTGCCCCGGTTGATGTTGATCATATTATTAACAGGCCCTAATCCGTGTGTAGGATAAAGGTCGCCGTTGCGGTGTACGGAATGGTTGGTTCTCCATTTGGCTTCCGACATAGCTTTTTCGCCAAACTCCACCCCGCCGCCATAGACCTGCTGCCCGTTGTTAAATTTAACCCCGCGCAGATCGTGCTGGTAACCGCCCTGCAGATGCGTGAGCTCTCCGAATAATCCCTGCCGCACCATATTCAGTACTGCCATTACATCCCTGCGGTAACATACATTTTCCATACCGAACACGGGCACGCCGGTGCTTTCACTGGTATTCACCAGCTCCCAGCATTCCTGTATATCACTGGCGCCGCAAACTTCCACTGCGGGCGTTTTACCTGCTTTCATAGCCGCTACGGCCTGTTTGGTGTGCCATTCCCATGGAGTGGCGATGATCACGGCATCAATATCATCCCGTTTAAGCATGTTCAGAAAGTCCTCATTGCCATTGCTGTATACGGTTACTTTCCTGTTGGCGCCATATGCTTTGCTGATCAGCTGCATTGCCTTGGGAACGGCCCATTTGGTGTCAGGATCACAGATGGCTATCACATCCACATCTTCACGCCGCAGGCACAGGCTCAGGTGATTCTGCCCGCGTGCGCCTACCCCTATCAGGCCTACTCTTACTTTAGCTTTTTTTACCTGGGCAAATAGTTTTGCCGGCGTATTGAATAGTGATAAACCAATACCGGCAGTTATTGTTTGTTGAAGAAAAGTTCTGCGATATATCATGATAGTAGTTGTTTATAGTTACTTATTAGTTGATGTCCTTTTAACTATGGCAGCCTGCTGAGGTTCACAGCAGGCGGTACGCCTGTAGCCGTGCGCCTAAAGCTGGTATTGTAGTTCACATAATTGGAGAAGAATCCGCCATTCTGCAAATAGAATACTCCTGATTCAACACCGCCCGCATAATCACGGCGCTGGTCATTGTGAGCGGTGGCATCTGCTGTGAAAGTAGCTTTAGACAGCTCTATCCACGTGCCGGCCGTATCCCTTATCCATTGGTTGGCATAACGGGCTTTTCTCCCAAGATAGCCCTGCGTATCATTGAAATTTTCAAGGAAAGAGTATAGGCCTGTCAGATAGGTAACGGTATTGGGTCTTTTCCAGGTGGCAATAAAGCGCCAGCTGCCGGATTCCGGTGTATAGATCCAGGAAGAGAGATCTGTGGCGCCGGCGCCGTCAGGTTTAGACTGCGTAAGGAATTTATATGTAGTGCCTGCCTTCCAGTTGAACACCAGGTAGCTTTGTCCGCCGGTGCCTTCCCCGCCAAAACTGTTGTCCACCACGTTTGCGCCTTTCCGCACAAGTGATGTTTTACCGGTAGCGGGATCCCATACAGAGAACAATACCCGCCTTTCCGTGCTGCTGTTCACCTGTATGCCGAAATAACCGCCGTCAAAACCGTTGGCCATAAAATAAGAACCGATCTTATCCTGGCCGGCCGGCACATACAGCTCACTGTAGAACCATTCCGCTGTAGTACCTGCCGGGGGCGTGAACTGCAGATGCACGGAAGGCCCGCGTCTTGACCAGTAATAATTTTCCGGGTCATTGGCATATACCACATTGTTTGCCGTAGCAGCGCCACTGATAACAATATCAGATACATCTGCAAAATAGCCGCCGGTCTTGCTAATGCCCTGGAGGTCTACCTTTACGTATCCGGCAGCAGTGATGTTAACGCTGCCTGCGGTATAGGTGTTATAGGTATTACCGCTGAGCGTTACGTTAAAGGAAGTACCGTTAACAGTTACCTTTATCACGCTGGTGCCGTCCGGCACTTTTGCCTTCACGGCCACATTGAGCTGCCCTGTAAGGCCCAGGCGGAAATACACGCTGGTAATACTGGATGCGCTGGTCCAGTTGCCAAGTCCGTTGGTAGTGATCACTTCTGCGTTGCCAGCCGGCAGCGTGGTAACAAACCCGTTTCCCGCCAGGGCTACATTATAACTGGAAGCAGGTGGCGCGGCAGTAGAATGGTTCTGCATCTTCGGGGCGCCGGAAATGCTTTTGTCTTTTCCGCACGCAAATATGCCGGCAATTATCAGAATGGCGCTGAGCATTTTTTGTTTAGGTTTCATGTAATAGTATTTGATTTTGCAAGCCTGCCGGACCTGCGCATGCGTAGCCGCGCACAGGCCGTCAGGTGTATTTTTAAGGATGAAAAGATCATGGATTCTGGATAAGTTTTTGATTGATCAGTATCTCCCTGTTCGGGATATAAAAAATAACCCTGTTATCAGTGGATGGTATGGTTTGCGTGATATTGGTGGAAGGTGTGTTATTAAGACTGTGCGTACCGGGATAGTCGCGCATCAGTGGCCGGTTATTCCTGAACAGGTCATAAGCGCGGTGACCTTCAAAGGCCAGCTCCAGCTGACGTTCTTCCAGCACTACATCCAGCACCGTTCTGGCGCCTAAATTGGCCAATGTATATAATGCATCGCCGGTCAGGCCTGCGCGTTTGCGGATAGTGTTCACATCATCCAGCGCCGCCTGCAGGTTTCCTTTCTTGGCATTGGCCTCTGCACGGTTCAGTATAATCTCTGCCAGGCGCAGATATACCGGAGAGCTAAGATTGACAAGACCTTCCTGATAATTATACTTATTCACATAGTACATAGGTGTATTGGGATTCAGCCTTGTATTGTAGCGGATAGTAGTTACCGGTATTGCATACGGATATTCCAGTGTACCGGTTGTTGTATAGGGCGAGATGAAACTATGGCGCAGGTCTTCGGGATGCTTGTCCAGCAGGTTCACATACTGCCTGGAAGCATAGATCTCTCCCCAGCCGGTCACGCCCTGTCCGCCTTCGCTGAAATACATGGAGCCAATGGCGGAGAAATCGCGGTTCTCCGTTGTCATATGCCGTATGCAGAAGATCGTTTCGTCATTATCTTCCGGCACGCCCCTGAAGTAATGCTGATAGTCTGCTCCTTGCAGCAGCGTATACCGCCCGGAACTGATCACTTTATCTGCATATTCTATGGCTTTGTCATTGTCCTGCATATACAGGTAAACGCGGCAAAGCAAAGCATACGCCACTTCGCTGGAAGCAAAGTTGTTGTTCTTCTCTTCCGTCATCATTGCAGCGGCTTTCTGCAGATCAGTGATCACCTGGCCGTACACTTCTTTCACGGTGTTCCGTGCAGGAAACTCCTCCTGCGCGTTTTCCAGCACCAGCGGCACACCAGCGCCGGCGCCGCTGTTCTGCGGGAAAGGCCGGCCAAATACGCGGGCCAGGTTGAAATACATCATGGCGCGCAGGTAAAGGCATTCTCCTTTCAGCTGGTTCAGGGCATCTGACTGATCATCCGCCACAAAGGCAATCACCTTGTTGGCTGCATTGATCACGGAATAGGCCTGCATCCACACATTGGTGGCATGGGCTCCGTCCACCAGGTGCGTATAGCGGTAGCAGTTAGACAGGTCATCTGAGGAGGTCTGGCCCTGCGCAACATTATCGCTGGGATATTCTGAGAGGAAATGCATGCTCCTGACGTACTCTGGTTTCTTGAGTACGGCATATGCGCCGATGGTGGCGGATTCCACATCATCAGCGGAGTTCAGCGCGTCTGCTTCCGATTTGGCAGTGGACGGCTCATAATATTTTTTGCAGGCTGTTGTACCAAACACCAGGCAGCCGGAAAGGAATATATACAGAATACGATGCTTCATGATCTTGTTTTTAGAATTCAACATTTACTCCAAATAATATTTTCCTGCTGATAGGATATTTGGTTCCGGATTCGCCGGAGCTGAGGTCTACTTCAGGGTCCATACCTGAAAAATGGGTAGCGGTCCAGAGGTTATCGCCGCTTATGAATATCCGTGCAGTGCTGATATGGATCCTGCCAATCAGATCAGCCGGAAGGTCATATGCCAGGCGCACATTGCGCAGGCGGATATAGCTGCCATCCTCCAGGTATCTTGAAGATGGCTGGTTGGATGATTTATTTCCTCCCAGCAAGGGTTTGGGGTGCGTGGCATTATCTCCCGGCTGTTGCCACCGGCTCCAGCCATCTGCCAGCACCATCTGATTATAGCTATCGTATAATCCATCGGAATCAAAGAACTGCCTTGAATTATTGTACACCTGGTTGCCGCTTACGAAATTAAAGAAGGCGCTCAGGCTGAAGCCCCGGTAGGAAAAGGTATTTAGTATGCCGCCCGTAAATTTTGGCGCAGCAGAGGTGCCGGTGTATTGCAGTGTAGCCTGGTTATAGGAGTTGGTGAGTGTGATGGTCTGCTTGCCATTCTGGTCGGTCTCAACTTTCTGCCAGAGCGGATCACCGTTGGCGGGATCTACGCCGGCCCAGATGCGCATGTACCATTTATCCATATCCTCATTCAGGCCTACGGGCTGCATGGCGCCCGGGCTGGCGAACCTGTCGCTGCCATTTAGCTTGGTAACCTTGTTCCGGTTATGCGCAATGTTAAAGCTGGTTTCCCATTTGAATGCACCGGTAAGGTTCTGGGTGTTCAATGTGATCTCAAAGCCCCTGTTGTTTACAGAGCCAATGTTCTCCAGTATGGAGGAGTATCCGCTGGTGTACGGCAGATTCTTTGTCATTAGCAATGACTTGGCATGTTTGTCATACACATCTGCTATCAGTCCTATGCGGTCATCAAAAAAGCTAACGTTCAGTCCCATGTTATTGACCCTGATCTTTTCCCAGGTAAGATCAGGATTGGCTTTCTGGGAAGGGTAGGAGCCTGCCAGGCCTGCGTAGCTTGCCGTTTGGTCATAAGAGTACAGCCCTAATGCCTGGTAATCACCGCTGGGCGGGTTGCCTACGGTGCCATGCCCCAGGCGCAGCTTCAGGAAGCTGATGGTGCTGTTGCCTGCCAGGAACTGCTCGTTGGTCAGGATCCAGGATGCGCCTAACTGGTAAAAGCTGCCGCCGGGATTATTATTACCGAACTTCGACGAGATATCATATACATAAGAGGCAACCAGGAAATACTTGTTGGCAAAATTATAATCGGCTGCGCCAGCCATTTGGTGAATGAATACTGGTTCCAGCCGCCGGTGGGATTGTTCTTTACCTCCGTGGCGGTAGACATAGCCGTCATTCCCTGCGGCAGCCCGCGGCCGGTGGCGGTATTAACATCATAATAATACTTTTCTCCCTCCTGTACGGCCAGCACTGACAGGTTATGATCCCCGAAACTATTGTCATACCGCAACCGGTTGGAGCTTAGCAGCCGGCTCGTATAGCTGTTCTCGTTAGAGAGGTAGCCATTGTCCGCTGTTCCTTCCTGCGAGCGGCGGTCATAATATTCCACTCCCTTATAGCTGTTAAAGTAAGCCCTGTTATAGGAGGAGATAGTAAAATGCTTAAAGATGGCGTAGTCTATATTCAGATCGCCTGTTCCTTCAAATTTTTTATCGTAGGAAAGATTGTACTGTAATGAATGCAGGAAATTGTGCTGGTCGCGGCCCAGCCAGCCATCGCTGTTGCCCGGGCGTGGCGAGCCATCGCGGTTAAAAGGATTGTCCCAGGGAAGGTCTGTATAAGCATCATAGAGCGTGCTGCTCTGCTGGTTATCGTTCTTTGTGAAGATGCCGTTCACCAATACGCTTACTTTCAGCTTGTCTGTTATCTTATGCGTTACATTGGTACGGAAGCTATAGGCTGTCAGCTTATTGGTGAGCAACGTGCCTTCTTCGCTGTAGTAATTCCCGGAGGTAAAGAATTGCGTTCTTTCGGAGCCGCCTGACGCGGAGAGCGTATAACTCTGTGTCATGGCTGTTCTGAAAGCAAGGTCCAGCCAGTTGGTATTGGTGTTCAGCACAGTGTCAGGGCGGCTGGTGAATGTTTGCTGGTAGTCATATAGCTGCCGGGAATCCATCAGCCTGAACTTCCCGAAATTGGCCTTGTTAAATCCTGTTGTGGAGCTGAATGATATTTTTGATCTTCCTGCTTTTCCCTGTTTTGTAGTGATGATGATCACGCCGTTGGCAGCCCTGGAGCCATACAAGCCGGTGGCAGCGGCATCTTTCAGGATGGTAACGGATTCCACATCATTGGGGTTAAAGGTGCCGCCGATGTTGCCATCCACCACGTAAAGAGGTGCTGAGCTGGCGCCCAGCGTACTCTGGCCGCGCACCAGTATCGCGGAGCCGGCAGTTGGATCCCCCGAAGGAGTAGATACTGTTACGCCGGCCGCTTTGCCTTGCAGCAGGCCGGCCAGGTTGTTGGAAGTAACGTCCCGCAGTTTTTCACCGGTTACGGTAGTAACAGCGCTGGACAGGTATTTGACATTCTTGGAAGTATAACCTACTACCGTTACTCCTTCAATATCCTTGCTCACAGGTATCAGCTGCAGGTCCAGTGTTGTTTTTCCCTGTACATTCATTTCCCTGGACTCAAAGCCCAGGTAAGACACTTCCAGTACTGTATTTTCCGGCAGGTTAGTGAGGTTGTAAACGCCATCTGCATTGGTGGTAGTGCCCCTGCTTGTTCCCTTTACCTTAACAGACACGCCCGGCAGGGGATGGCCCTTATCGTCCGTGATCCTTCCCTTCAGATCATTGCCGGGCGGCAGCGCCTGCGGCGGGCTGCTTTCTTCCTTTGACCGGGAAATAATAATGGCTTTGTCTTCTATTACATATTCCAGCTGTTTGCCTGCCAGGATATCACGCAGGAATTTTTCCAGCGGCTGGTTTACAACATGTACATCCAGCGGGCCACAGTTCCGCAGAATATTTTTGTTGTAGAAGAACACATAGCCTGTTTGCTTTTTAACTGCATCGAACACTTTTGATAGCTCAACACGTTCTGCTGAATAAGTGACGGTCTGGGAAAAGCTTGCTGCGCTGATGTGCACGCAGGCTGCCAGTAACAGAATGGTAGTAAGTTTCATTGTTCTTACCAGTGTTTTTAACTTCCGGCGGTTGGAATGACCTGGTCCTGCCGCAGCATGATAGCTGATTTTGGTTAAACGCTCTGCCCTTTCTGTATGGGCATAGCAGTTACACTTACAGAAAGTGCGAAAATCCATACTTTTGTAATGATTTAGGTTCAAGAATAAAAAATAGTCTTAGTCGGCTTTTTTGTCTGGTTACCTGAATTACCTGCAGGGAGGTGGTGCAAACACTTCCCTGTTTTCATTACAGGCTTAACCGTTGTTTCTTCGATTTTGGTTACGGTAATATAATAAGACGTTTTTCTTCCTCTATGCGGTACCTGACCTCTACCCGGCTTAGTATTTTTAACATCTGGGAAAGGTGAAGGGTACTGGGTAGCTCTCCTTCAAATGTAATGTCAGGGACTTTGCCCTCATACACCACCTCTATATTGTACCATCTTGCAAGCTGCCGCATTACCTGTTGCAGGGAGGCCCCTTCAAAATTGAAATACCCTTCTTTCCAGGCGATCACCTGATCTGTATTGACCTTATCCAGCAAGGCAATGGATGCATCCTGCTGTACCTTTGCCTGCTGTCCGGGCCTGATCTGTAACTTCCTGCTGCCGGCGGTTTCCACCATTACGGCTCCCTGCAGCAGGGTGATATTGATGCTTGCTTCGTCGCTATATGCATTAACGTTAAAGCTGGTACCCAGCACCTTTACCTGCATTTGATCGTTTATCTTTACATAGAAAGGTTTGTTGGAGTTTTGCGCTATCTCAAAGTAGGCTTCACCCGTAACCTCCACCAGGCGTTCAGCCCCGGTAAAAGCGGTAGGATACCGCAGGGATGATCCTGCATTCAGCCATACGGTTGTATTATCAGGTAATACCAGCCGGAACTTACGTCCATAGGGTGTTGTAATGGTATTATAGCTTACGCCGCCGGCGGATCCTGCATCATATACAAGATTGCCATTGTTATATATTACCTGTGTACCATTTTGACTGGCAATAACCCCGTTGCCTGTGCTATCCAGTACAATAGACTTTCCATTGGCAAGAGTCAGCACAGCGCCTTGCTTACCGGGAGCAACATCTTTCACGGTATGGGCAATGGCAGCCGGTGGTTTTTTTAAAGGCTGGCGGTTCAGCCACAATGCCGCACCGGCCACAATGCATACCAATGCTGCTGCCGCCCACCACATCCGGGTTCTGAGTAGCCGTACAGGACGCTGAGCGGGCGCATGCCGCAGTATTTTGTCAGCCATTTCATCTTTCCTGGCATCCGTATAGACCTGCCGGGCCTGCAAATCATCCCATTCCGCCTTCAATAAGGCCGGCAGCTCCTGATCCGGGTCTGCTCCTTCAAGCAGGTCCATTAGCTCCCCGGTCTCGGAAGGCGAGGCCTGGCCTTTGAACCAGCGCCGGAACAGCATTGAAAGCCTGGAAGATGTTTGCATGGAAAAGTGTTACTTAATAATAGGAACAACAGGAAAATGAAAAAGGGGCTATGCGCCGGAAACTTTTTTTTAGCGCCGTATGAACAGTAGGAAAATAACCAGGAGATCGATCCGGGAGGCAACGTATTGTGTAATGGAGCTGGTGGCGTATTGCAGGTACTTCTTGATAGTTTCCCTGGAAAGGCCGGTAGCTGCGGCTATCTCGCTGTACTTCATTCCCTGTTTCCGGCTCATTACCCATACTTTCTGCTGCTGGGGAGGGAGCAGGCGAATGGCTTCTTCAAGAAGGCTTAACCGGTGTTCCAGGTGTTCCGGATCACTTTCCGTATGGAGGGCATTGCTTTCTTCCCACTGTTTTATCCGCCTGTTTTCGCGGATCATCTTTTTAATGATATTCAGGGCATGGTTGCGGGAAATAACAAATAGATAGCTTCTGAAATTGCGGACATTGTGTAATGTTTCCCGGCTTATCCAGATCTGCAGGAAAATATCCTGTACCACTTCTTCCGCCAGCTCGCTGGATTTTGTGATGTTTTGAATATAGGTATGTAAAAGATCGGCATGTAGATGAAAGAGCTGCCGGAATGCCTTTTCATTGCCTGCTGCTACAAGCGTTAGTAGGTTTTTGGTAATATCTGAAACATCTGCTGGCAATAAGGAACTTTTTAGCGAATATAAAATTATTCCTATTCACTTACCAGGTTAGGATTGTGCAGCCATCTGACTTGAATATATAAAAAAATAAATTCATGCTTACCATCTATCTTTTTTCTTCAGAAGTGGAAAATGGCAGAATACTTTTTCGGGTAGAAGGGAGATGGATGGAGACAAATGTTATATTTGTCTTACCTGGTAAATCACAAACAATAAGGTCATAGGCTGGGCTATCCCTGTTTGGGTAAGTGGCTGCACTATTTAAATTTTAAGTTGGGCATAAAATATCGCGCGCATCTTCGTGTTGGCAGTAATGAAAAAAATCACAATCATGATTTATAATATTTTAAACGGAGATTCTCTTGCTTATAGTTTTCCTGACACTAAAATTGAAGGAGACATAATGGTTACCAGAGAAGCCCTTATTGAGGGAGACTTGTCAGGTAATGACCTCGAAGACTTTTGGCATTCAAGAGCTAAGTACCTTGGCGTAACAGCAGCTGAGTATCACGATAAGGTTGTAAGTGAATTTGAAAAAATAATGAATGCGCCTGACGGCTCCGAATTCAATCTTTGGTTTGAATATGACTTATTCTGTCAGGTAAACATGTGGTTTGTTATTTCAATTATTAATAGTTTGTCAGTAAAGAAAAAAGTTTATGCTGTTTACACTTCCTATTTAGATAAAACCAATAAACATTTTTGGAATGGATTTGGACCGGCGAATGCAGATCAGCTTCAGGTTTGTTATGCTGATAGAATTCTTTTAAGTGATGCTGATTTGCAAGCAGGGCATGAACTATGGACAGCTTATAAAAACAATGATCTTGAAGAATTATTGCATCTTGCAAAAGATCAATCCCCTGCTTTTCCACATCTGCAAGAAGTAGTAAAAGCACATATTGACCGTTTTCCAACAGATGGTGCAAAGGGAAGACCTGAAAAAGTCGTTGAAGAAATCACAAAAAATGTTTCTACCGACTTTAGTACAGTGTTTAAAGAGTTTTGGAACAGGGAAAGTATTTATGGATTCGGGGATACTCAGTTAAAACATCTTTATGATAAGGTAATGCAGGATCGTTAACAGAAGATTGCTGCGAATCCTTACGTTAGCGGAGTTGCATAATCCGGTTTCGTTGACGGCTTCCGTTGGGTTTCCTGAAGATTGAACGAATATTCCTGAAGGAATAAAGCAAAAAAAATGGGACAGTGTCAGCAGCAAATCCAATGTAAGCTGCAGTTTATTTTGTAAGAACGAGGTTTGCTATTTGATGACCTGATTGGTTGCCCAGGATTATTAATTCTTTTTTCTTACCATCATTTGTTATAATATAAACCTTGCCATCATGAGGATAATAGCCCATTCCCCACTTTTTCTTAGGGTCATAGTAAGCATTTGTTATATCTGCTCGTTGAATAAGGAAATTTGATTTGTCTTGCGCCAAAATGCTTCCATCTAAGACGTCCAGGTTTTGAACTTTGTCAATGTATTTTGATTTAATATAGGAATATGGGTTTTGGAGGTCGCCTTTAACTGCCATGGTTTTTGAAAGTTCTTTGGCCAATATGTTTCCGCCACCTTCAACACTAATAAGTCCATTTACCTTAATTCCAATAAGAAAGTCTTTTGTCAAAAGCACTAAAAAAGTCCTGTTTAGTATAAGTCCATAGTATTGCATTGCAACAAAATGGTTGACACTGTTGAGTTCAAAGTCCTTGAATTTCATTCGTAAGATATTAGATTATATATTCGTCACTCTATGCCAATGCAATGCTGTATACAGTCGGGTTACGGTAATAACCATTTTCTCCACTTGGGTTGGTTTTCAAAATATTCCTTGAAATGGGTCTTAAAATCGTAGAACTCGCTTTTCATTGGAAGCCCTTTTTTGTTAGCATACTCTACAAATTCAGCCTCTGTCGTAAAAGTTATATTGGTCTTACCAGGCAAATCACAAACAATAAAGTCATAAGTGGGGCTATTGGTTTGTTGATGAGAGACTTCCGCACACAATACATTGTCTTTAACTATGAAATTCTCAATTTGTAGTTCATTTTCGTTTAATTCATCTTGGTTCAAGTCTGGATAAAAAACAGTCCATTCAAAGTCAGGGCTATAAATACGTTGTCCGTAACCAATCGGGATTGAAGGGTCCTCCCCTAAACCGGTGTCTTGCCAATATGAGAACGAATAAATAAACAAAGAAAGTGAAATAGTAAAATGAAGTAACAACCAATTTCGGAATTTATGATTCATTCTATTTTTCAACCATTGGCTTTGTGTCTTTTTGTATGCGATGTAAAGAATTAATAGAATAAGACTTGCATAAACGGAGGAAAGTAATATGATCTTGAATATTCTTACTACTAATTCAACCAATTGCATTATCATTTTGTCAATACTTTAAATTTGGGCGCTGTATCTGCCACGCTTGCAGCAATGCTTTTATTGGCTGCTACTCTTTGTCTATATACAACTATCGCTAATTTTTTTGATGTTGTTCTCGCAATATTTTGTCAACCATGCCTAATGCTTTTTTATAAGTAATTCCATTCCCTTGATCTATTGCTAAAGGGTGATTTTCTTCTATTACTTTAATTTCAGGAATTAAACCTACCGCTTGTTCTATTGCGATTGTCTTAATATTTAAAGTGTTGCCATAGTTTGGAACGATTGTCTGTAACCAACCAAAATACGGTACTTGGTTAACACGTTTTGGGTCTTCCCATAAGTCCATCCTAATTCCGAAATTATCTTCACTTACAGAAGTCCATACGTTAAAGATTAAGTTTTCCGAATAGTCAATTAATGGAATCGTCAGTCTGCCACGATGAAAAAAATGTTCTTTGTCAACCACGCAAAGACTTTGTTGCAGTTCTATTCTTTCAGCCCTTTCATTCGGAGGAATTGAAAAATAGTAATCAGGAAAGTCCGCGCCAAAGCATAATGGCAATGTTTCATAAACTTGCCCACAACAAGAACATTTATAGCTTATTTTGTCGTCCTTATTTTTGAAAAATGGAAAAAGTTTCAATTTGATTTATAATTTATCAACTGTTAGTCAGAGTTGCCGCCATCTCTCAAATATACGCAAGTCCTACAAGAATGTGAATCCACCCAAGGTTCGTTAAATTGCCAGAATATCAATACGAATACAAAATATAATTATCGCGCATTTTTAATTGCTCTCCATCTCGTTGGATGCAAGAAATACAAATACGCATACGCGCAATTTGTATTTCTTTTATTGAAAACAGCTTAAAATAACCAGAGAAATCAGCAGATATTCATTTGAGCCAGGAATGTACAAGGAAATGGGAAAATTAAGAGCCTCCAATGCTACTCGAGCCAACACCATTCTTGCATTCAATTAATTACAAATAATTAATAATCTTTAGCAAAACTATCCATCACCAAAAAAGCCTTCAAATCCGTAGACTTGAAGGCTTTTTAATTTCCTGTGACCCTGTAGGGACTCGAACCCTAGACCCGCTGATTAAGAGTCAGCTGCTCTACCAACTGAGCTACAGAGTCATGAACCGCACCATTTCAGCGCAATTCCCTTTAACAGGGTTGCAAAAATAAGACCTTCGCTCAAAATTCACAAAAGTTATTTAACTTAATATAAAATAAAAAACCGGGTCCCTCTCCCGGAAAAGGAGTTAACGCATGGAAACAGCATATATAGTAGCCGGTTACCGCACCGCCGTAGGGAAGTCAAAACGCGGCGGGTTCCGCTTTTACCGGCCCGATGATCTGGCCGTGGACGTGATCACCGCCTTATTAAAAAGCGTACCCCAGTTAGAGCCGCACCGGGTAGATGACCTGATCGTTGGCAACGCCGTACCCGAAGCAGAGCAGGGCCTGCAGATAGGCCGCATGATCTCCGTTAGAGCCCTGGGCGAAGGCGTGCCGGGTATGACGGTGAACCGTTACTGCGCATCCGGTCTGGAAACCATTGCCATTGCCACTGCCAAAATACAGTCCGGCATGGCGCACTGCATTATTGCTGGTGGTACGGAAAGTATGAGCCTGGTACCCACTGTTGGCTGGAAAACAGTACCCAATTACAATGTGGCCAGCACTACGCCGGATTATTATCTGGGTATGGGCCTTACCGCAGAAGCGGTGGCCAGTGAATACAAGGTATCCCGCGAAGACCAGGATGCCTTTGCCCTGCGCTCTCACCAGAAAGCGCTGGAAGCCATCCAGAACGGTTATTTTAAAGAAGGTATCCTGCCCATCCAGGTAGAAGAAGTATATGTGGATGCCAAAGGCAAAAAGCAGAAGCGTAATTATACCGTGGATACAGACGAAGGTCCGCGTGCAGATACTTCCGCAGAAGCGCTGGCCAAACTGAAGCCGGTATTTGCTGCCGGTGGTTCGGTAACAGCCGGTAACTCCTCCCAAACCTCTGATGGAGCAGCTTTTGTGATCGTGATGAGCGAAACCATGGTCAATGAGCTGGGATTAAAGCCTATTGGCCGCCTGGTAGCCTGTGCCTCCGCTGGCGTGCATCCCCGCATTATGGGTATAGGACCGGTAGCCGCAGTGCCCAGGGCATTAAAACAGGCGGGGAAATCCCTGCAGGATGTAGACCTGGTAGAGCTGAACGAAGCCTTTGCTTCCCAGTCCCTGGCCGTTATCCGCGAGCTGGGTATTAATCCCGATATTGTGAACATCAACGGCGGCGCCATTGCTTTGGGACATCCGTTGGGATGCACCGGCGCTAAGCTCACCGTTCAGATCCTGAATGATCTGAAACGCCTGAACAAAAAGTATGGCCTGGTTACCGCCTGTGTTGGCGGCGGACAAGGCATAGCTGGCATTATTGAAAGGATTGATTAATAGCTATTAAACTTCGTATAGCCTATATTGATAAAACCGTCTCATTATTTGAGACGGTTTTATTTTTAAAACACTTTCCTGCTTTTTAATATCCCATCACACCCTGATTTCTCCACCATCTGAAACCGGACACCCTTGTACGAATACGGACAATCAGCATAATTTTCCCCCTCACAATAAATTGATTTCCAATTGCTCCCGCTTTTGGCACTACCTTAGTGCTGCAAACAGCTATGCTACAAAACTACCTCCGCATTGCTCTCCGCAACCTGCAGCGGAATAAGCTTTTTTCAGCGATCAATATATTCGGCCTTGCCATTGGTATGATCTGCTGCATGCTGCTCATGCTCTACATCCGCAGTGAGCTGATGTTCGATAAACACCAGCAGCAAGCTGCTGATCTGTATTTCCTGAAAAGTGAAAGCGCCGTTTCTACCGGCGAGGTACGTTCCTTTACCACTATTTCCGCATTATACGGCCCCACATTAAAAAATGAATTTCCGGAAATAGTGCAAATGACCCGCCTGTGGGCCAATGTTGTAGAACCTAAAACCCTATTGCAGGTCCGGGAAGCCGGCAAACCCGTACAGTCGTTTTATGAAACCCGGGGCTATAATGTTGATTCCACTTTTTTTGATCTGTTCACCTATAAATTCCTGGAAGGCAATGCAGCTACCGCTTTGCAGGAGCCTAATGCCATTGTGCTGTCAGAACCGGTTGCCCGCAAGCTATTCGGGCGCGCATCCGCTTTGGGAAAAACCATTACGGTAGGAGGTGGCACCGGTAATGGCGAGCTGTTTAAAGTGACCGGCGTATATAAAGATGAAAGCCATCGCTCGCATATAGATGCGCGCTTTTTTGTGCCGCTGTCTGCCGGCTGGGTAGGCGGTTTTTTGCGTAGCGGACGGTTGAACTTTTCCTTCAACAACATGTTCATTACCTACCTGCGTTTACGCCCCGGGGCCGACGTAAAAAAGCTGGAACATAAGTTCCCCGCTTTTATGGAACGGCATGCCAACAAAGATCTGCAGGCAGCTGGTTATACCAAATCGATCTCCCTGTTACCGGTTACAGATATTCATCTTTATGACAAAGTATCCTCCGTAGTAACAGATACAACCAGCAAAACGTACCTGTATATCCTGGGCAGTATTGCCATTTTTACGCTGGTAATTGCCTGCATCAATTTTATGAACCTGGCTACTGCCAGCTCTGCTAAGCGTGCAGCAGAAGTGGGCGTGCGTAAGGTGATGGGTGCTGGTAAAGCTGCACTGGTAAGGCAGTTCTTAGGGGAATCCATGGTGTTATCAATGATGGCATTAGTGCTGGCTGTAGCAGGTGTTGCCGGTGCGCTGCCTTTGTTTAACCAGCTTACAGGAAAAACACTGGCCTTGTCTGAATTAATGGAACCCTCCATCATAGGCACTTTTGTGGCGCTTGCGCTAATTACCGGCTTGCTGGCTGGCAGCTACCCGGCATTTTACCTGGCAGTGTTTAACCCGGTGCAGGTATTGAAAGGCCGTTTTAATAATACTATGTCTGCCGTAACATTGCGCCGCGGGTTGGTGGTGTTCCAGTTTGTGATCTCCATTGGGCTGGTGCTTGCCACCATCATTATTCAGCAGCAAATGTCCTACCTGCGCAACCGTCCTTTAGGATTTACACAGGATCAGCAGGTGGTGATACCGCTGCGTACCGATGAAGCCCATAAAGCATATACGGCCCTGCGTGGCGAGCTGCTGCAAAATAACCAGGTGCTGGGTGCGGCGGGCACCTCGTCTTACCCGGGCATCCTGAACCCAATGGGTTTTAGTGTACATAAGCTGGAAGAAACCGTGAACGAAGGACAGCCCATTCAGGCCAATTTCGTATCACCGCAGTTTATGAAAATGATGGGTTTTCAGCTAATGAAAGGGCATATTTTCTCCGAACAGTTTATGAGCGATACCAGCGGTCAGATAGTAGTTAATGAAACCACCCTGCGCAAGCTTAATATTCCAATGGATAAAGCGATTGGCCAGCGGCTGAAGTGGGAGCTTAACGGGAAGGCATCTGAAACCTACGAAATAGTAGGTGTAGTAAAAGATTTTCACTTCCAGGATCTACACCATGCCATTCAACCCTATGCCTTTTTCCTCAGTAGCAATAACCAGTACAATTACCTGATCGTGCATGTGAACACTGCACAAATGGGAAAAACACTGGATTTTTTAGCAGATAAATGGAAAGCGCTTTGCCCGGACGAGCCTTTTGAATATACTTTCCTCGACCAGGACTTTCAGCATAACTATCACGCAGAAACGCGAACAGCCCAGATCGTAAGCTGGTTTACCGGGATCTCCATTTTTATCTCCTGCCTGGGATTGTTTGGCCTGGCTGCTTTTGCGGCACGCCAGCGCACACGGGAGATCGGCATCCGTAAGGTACTGGGCGCTTCTGTGCTGAATATTACTGCCTTGCTGTCAAAAGATTTTGTCATGCTGGTGCTGGTGGCTATGTGTATTGCCAGCCCGCTGGCCTGGTATTGCATGCATAAATGGCTCGATGAATTTGCATATCGTATATCCATCAGTGGCTGGATGTTCATCGCAGCCGGAATTTTTGCAATGGTAGTTGCCATCATAACCGTAAGTACGCAGGCCATAAGGGCTGGGTTAATGAACCCGGTGAAAAGTTTACGGTCAGAGTAAGTATTTCTCTTAAAATAAGCCGATGTTCAGTAACTATTTCAAAACAACCTGGCGTTACCTGCTCAAAGACCGCCAGTTTACCGTACTTAACCTAATAGGGCTCTCTACCGGCATGGCCTGTACGCTGCTCATCTGTTTATGGGTAAATGACGAATGGCAAACAGACCGGTTCCATAAAAATGATCAGCGCCTTTTCCAGGTAATGATCAATGAAAAGAATGCAGACGTGTTTATCACTACCCAGGGTATGGGCGGGGTAGTAGGGGAGATCATGCAAAAACAGTTGCCGGAAGTGGAGTATGCGGTGGCAACTACACCGGCAGACTGGTTCCAGCAGTTCAGTATTTCGTGGAAAGACCATACCGTGGGTGCAACGGGCAACCTGGTGGGTAAAGACTATTTCAAAATGTTCTCTTATCAGTTGCTGCAGGGAAATAAAGAGAACGTGCTGGCGGACAAAAATTCCGTAGTAATCTCCGCCCAGCTGGCACGTAAATTATTTAACACTGCTAATAACGTTATCGGTAAAACGCTGGAATGGAAATGGGCATCCCTCAGCCGTCAATGTACGGTTACCGGGGTTTTTGAGGATATGCCGCTACATTCTACCAGCCGTTTTGATTTTGTATTGCCGCTGGATATATGGAAAGATATTATGCCCGTTACGCTGGCGCCCACCTCTACCGGGCCTTTTAATACTTATATAATGTTAAGGAAGGGAACCGATGTGCAGCGCTTTAATGAAAAGCTGCCGGCCCTTCTTAAAAGCCAGTTTAAGGATTCCAGTTCTGTTATGTTCATGAGAAAATATGCAGATGGCTACCTGTATAACAAATACGAAAATGGTGTACAGGCAGGAGGGAGGATCTCATACCTGCGCTTATTTTCCATCATCGCTTTGTTTATACTGGTCATTGCCTGCATTAACTTCATGAACCTCTCTACGGCAAAGGCTTCCGGCAGAATGAAGGAGATCGGTGTAAAGAAGTCCCTGGGCGCTGCACGGCGTACCCTGGTGCTGCAATTTTTGGGCGAATCCCTCTTCATGAGCATTGCTGCATTATTAATAGCATTATTAATGGTGGCCCTGTTATTGCCACGTTTCAGTGAAATGACCGGCAAGCAGCTGCTACCGCAATGGGATATACGATTTATAGCTGCCGTGTTAGGTATTACCTTGTTCACCGGTCTGCTGGCGGGCAGTTATCCGGCTTTATATCTTTCCCGCTTTGCGCCATCTGTTACGCTTAAAGGAAAGTTCAGCAATACCGGAAATACTATGTGGATCCGGAAAGGACTGGTAGTTTTTCAATTTGTGATATCGGTAATTTTCATTATTGCGGTAATGGTAGTGTATAAGCAGGTGCAATTTGTGCAAAGCAGGAACCTGGGATATAATAAAGACAACATCGTTTATTTTGAGATGGAAGGACGGGCAGGGGAGAAGAAGGAGACTTTTCTGGCTGGCCTGAAAGCGCTGCCAGGTATAGTGAATGCATCCAGCATAGAGCAAAAGATCGTATTATCATCGTTCCTGCCAAGCTCCAATATAAACTGGGAAGGAAAGAACCTGGATAACCAGATCCGTTTTTATCAAATGCCTGTGAATTACGGCCTGATAGAAACGCTGGGCATCCGGATGGCTGCAGGCCGGACATTCTCCAAAGATTATAGTACCGATAGTACTGCGGTGGTATTAAATGAAGCGGCTGTTAAAATGATGGGGCTTAAAGACCCGGTGGGTAAGATCATTAACCGGGGCAATGCCGCGCTGCATATTATTGGAGTAACAAAAAACTTTCATTTTAATTCACTGCACGAAGAGATCCGGCCATTCATTTTTAATTTAGCGCCTGAACAAACCCTGCTGGCAATGGCCCGCATTCAGAAAGGCCGTGAAAAAGCCACACTGGCAGGTATACAACAATTGTATAAAACCTTTAATCCCGGCTATTCTTTTAATTATAAATTCCTGGATAGCGATTACCAGGCACAATATGCATCCGAAAAGCTGGTAGCGCAGTTGTCCGGTTATTTTGCAGGACTCACCATTATTATTTCCTGCCTTGGCCTGTTTGGTCTGGCAGCCTTTACGGCAGAACGCCGCAGTAAAGAGATCGGCATCCGCAAGGTGCTGGGCGCCACTGTTGGTAATGTGGCCGTGATGTTGTCCAAAGATTTTCTGCAATTAATATTGATCGCCGTTTGTATTGCTTTCCCACTGGCCTGGTGGGCGGCAGGCGAATGGCTGCAGCGTTTCGCCTATCATGTTCATATAGGCGTAAGCGTATTCATGGCTGCAGGAGCGGCTACACTGGGCATCACTTTACTGACTATTGGTTTCCAGGCCTTTAAGGCCGGATGGACCAACCCGGTAAAAAGCCTGCAATCCGAATAACTGATTATGTATATTTGGTGCTTTATTCCACCACCATGCAGATACAGGTATTAAAACAGCTCTTCCAGCGGGATCTCAATAAGTTGAAACAGGAGATCAGCGCCTACCAAAGCGAGCAGCAGCTATGGGTTGTAGAAAAGAATATTCCTAATTCCGCCGGCAATCTCTGCCTGCACCTGGTAGGCAATCTCAAACACTTTATTGGTAAAGTACTTGGCGGTACTGACTTTGTGCGCGACCGGCCTTCGGAATTTGCGCTGAAGGATGTTCCTAAGGCGGTGTTAATAAAACAAGTTGAAGAAACAATTGTTGCGGTGGATGCTGCATTGGATAAGCTTGCGGAAGAAGATCTGGAAAAAGAGTATCCGATAGTGGTGTTTGAGGAAAAGATGAGTACGGGGTATTTTTTGGTGCACCTGGCCATGCATTTGGGTTATCATTTGGGACAGGTGAATTATCATAGGAGGTTGTTGGATGGAACTAAACCTTAAAGAATAGCCAACTTATTTAGTACTTCATCGGCTCTGATAAAGCCCGTTATTTTAAATATCTTAAATATCTCTTCCTGCCTGGCAAGTTTAACAGGGAAGCCTGGGTTAGCAGGTACGAGCATAAGCAGGCCTTTTTCTTCTTTATGGACATGTACCGTTTTTACAGTATCAATTCCGTTGACAAGGCATAAAAGATAGATATGGCCTGATATGATGTCTTTAAAATCCACGATTTCCTTACAGATAATGTAATCTCCGTTGCAAATAACAGGATCCATACTGTCTCCAAGCACAGGTACACCAAATAAGCTTTCTTTGTATAATGCCTTTGAAACAACAAAATCTGCTGTTATGTCTGTCTCATCTCTATAGAACTGTAACATTCCTCCACTAACATCTATATTGTATACTGGCAGCCATTCAGATACAGCGCCATTGTCGATCAATAGCTTAAATTGAGGAAAGGAGAGTTTCCTGGGGTCAACAATGACGAATTTGTCTTCTTGTCTGGATAAGTAGAGGTCTATACCAAATGCTTCTTTGAAAAGATTATAGAAATCAGCTTTCGCATCCTTATTCTCGCCCGTTTCCCAATTACTGTATCGTGTTTGCCTAATGCCCAGTTTTGTGTATACAAATTTGGCATCGACCTGGAGTATAGATCTAAATTTAGTAAGTATATCCCTGATTGATACCATTGATAACTATATTGTTATAGATTTTTTTCAGAAAATATCATTACAATGGTTTTTGTCAATTTTTTGATTTATATTTGTATAGAAATCAAAAAATGCTCTCCGGTACTATTCCGCTAATGATCTATTGATTATTTAGCGCTTAGCACGCGTGATATCGCTACGGAACCATAAACTTGAAAGAAGTGTGAGCCCGTGAGATCAGGGCATGGTAAGGTCAACCTGTTTGGAGATTAAAAGAAATGACAATATAGCGGCCAATAATGGCCTTCAAAATTATGCGCAGCGGTCGCCTGTTGCGCAGACGTGGGGCATACTTCATTGTATGTGGTTTAATAGACCCCCCATATGACCAAGGGAACTGCCTGATTTTTGAAGAGCCGGGCAGTTCTTTCTTATAGAAAGGTCTGGTTATTAATGTTTCAAAACTACATTTATTTAAACATATAGGCAAAATTATTTTTCACAAATAGCTGATAATCAAATTATCAGGATGATATTTCTATTGTATCGTAATGGAAATAAAAAATCGCCTAGCCACCCCTTCCCCATCCCGTGGAAATAATTCCCCCCTTTTCAAATAAAATAATCTCGTATATTAAAAAAATCACTAATTTGGTCCTGCGATTATTGTCGCTCCTATAAAAAAACCAATACGCCTAACCATATCCTATAACATATGGATCGCAGACAATTCCTAACCTTATCCCCTACACGCCATAAAACGGCGAAAGCCCCTATGGGCCGCACAGATTCCGGTATTGCTCCCTTTACCGGCGCCTTTGAAACGGCTCAGGCAGTACACCTATTAAAACGTGCACTGTTCGGCGCTTCTCCGGCAGATCTTAGCTGGGCTAAGGGCCTCGGCTCCATGGACCAGGCAGTAGATGCGCTGCTTACACCGCTTGCCACCATGCCCTCTCCGCCGGTAAACAACTACGGAGACGATGCTACCGGTATTGCACCCGGCGCCACCTGGGTAAATGCACCCGCTTATGTACGCATGGAAGATGATCCCCTGGGACAGAACAGGCAACGTTCCTACAAAGCCTGGTGGACCGGCGTAATGCTCAACCAAACCAGGAGCATACACGAAAAAATGGTGCTCTTCTGGCACAATCACTTCGTAACAGAAACACAAACGGTAACGGACCTACGTTACGTATATAAATATAACACCACACTGCGGCAATATGCCCTGGGTAATTTTAAAGCGCTTACCAAAGCCATTACCAAGGATCCCGCCATGCTCATTTACCTGAACGGTAACCTGAATGGCAAAACCGCGGCAGATGAGAACTATGCACGTGAGCTGCACGAGCTGTTCACCATCGGTAAAGGTCCCGATTCCCATTATACGGAAGACGATGTACGTGCCTCCGCACGCGTGCTCACCGGCTACCGGGTAGATGAGAACACCATTACCAGCCACTTTGATAGCACCCAGCACGATTTTACCAATAAACAATTCTCTGATTTTTACGGCGCCAAAACCGTAACCGGTAAAACCGGCCCTGCGGGCGAAACAGAGCTGGACGACCTGCTGAACATCATTTTTTCTCAGCCGGAATGCGCCAAGTTCATCGTGCGTAAATTATACCGCTTCTTTATCTACTACAAAATAGATGATGCTGTAGAGCAGAATGTAATTGCCCCGCTGGCAGATATTTTCCGCACTAACAACTACGAAATACTGCCCGTGCTCAGCGCCTTATTTAAGAGCGAGCATTTCTACGATCCGCTGAACATGTCCTGCCTGATCAAAAGCCCTATCGATTTTTGCATAGGGCTGTGCCGTGAGTTCAGCGTGGTATTTCCTCCTGCATCTGATTACATGAATGCCTACGAAGCCTGGGACTATATCCGCGACTTCGCCGGCAAAATGCTGCAGAACATTGGCGATCCTCCGCTGGTGGCCGGTTGGGCCCCTTACTACCAGGAGCCTATGTTCCATGAAATGTGGATCAATACAGATACCCTGCCTAAACGCAATATGCTGTCCGACTACCTGGTACAGGGGCAGGGCGCACCGCATAACCTGAAAATAGATGTACTGGCCTTTGCCGATCAGCTGTCCGACCCCGGTAATCCGGTAACGTTGGTAAAGGATTCGCTGGACCTGCTGTATCGTGTAGACGTATCCGATAGCCTGCGCAGCTTTATGAAAAATTCTATCCTATTGAGCGGCCAAAGTCCTAACAGCGATTATTACTGGACCGATGCATGGCAGGCCTATAAAGGCAATCCGGGAGATGCGGCGACAAGAACAGTGGTGGAATCACGCCTGAAGGCTATGTATAAATTCATCATGGACCTGTCTGAATACCAATTATCCTGACCTTCTGAAAGACCTCTAACATGCGTAGAAGAGATTTTCTCAAACATACAGCATCAGCCGCCGTACTGCCGTCTATTATTGACGGATTTTCTGTAAAAGCATTCAGTACTTCGCCTATGTTAGCCGCCTTACAAGGCGCCGCCACGGATAATGACCATGTGCTGGTAATGATCCAGCTAACCGGCGGTAACGACGGTTTGAACATGGTGATCCCCCTGGACATTTACGATAAATACCAGGCAGCCCGCAGCAACATTGCTATTCAGCAGGGCAAGGTGCTGCCCCTGGCCAACAATATAAAAACCGGTATCCATCCGGCTATGACAGGCATTCAGCAGTTATATGAAGATGGAAAGGTGTGTATCCTGCAAAGCGTAGGCTATCCCTCACCGGATTACTCCCACTTCCGCGCTACAGATATCTGGCTGTCCGGTTCCGGCGCTAAAGATATCCTGAACACCGGCTGGGGCGGGCGTTACCTGGGTTTTGAATATCCCAACTTCCCCGAAGGGTTCCCGAATGCAGATGCGCCGGATCCGCTGGCTATACAGATAGGCTCCCTCGTATCACCGGTATTTCAGGGTACTGCCGCCAGCATGGGCATTGCCATTACCAGCGCCACAGATTTTTATGACCTGCTGGAAAATCCGCCCATTGATCCCGTGCCTAACACGCACTGGGGCGATGAGCTGACCTACATCCGCTTAATTGCAAAACAATCCGATAAATATACCGATAGCATCAAACTGGCTGCCAGCAAGGTTACACAGCAAAGCCCTTACCCGGCTAATAACGACCTGGCTGCACAGCTTAAGATCGTTGCGCGCCTGGTGGCCGGCGGTTTAAAAACCCGCATGTACATGGTGAGCACCGGTGGTTTTGATACGCACGCCAGCCAGACAGAAGCCGGCGATACCTCCAAAGGATACCACGCAGAGCTGTTAGGTAAAGTAAGCGCCGCCATTAAGGCCTTTATGGATGACCTGACCAAGCTGAAAGTATCCAAACGTGTAGTAGGTATGACGTTCTCCGAATTTGGCCGCCGTACCAAATCCAATGGCAGTATGGGTACGGACCATGGTGCTGCTGCGCCTATGATCGTGTTTGGCGATTATGTGCTGCAGGGAGTATTGGGTAACTCGCCCAACATTCCGGACGCCGCTTCCGTAGGGGATAACATTCCAATGCAGTACGATTTCCGTTCGGTATATGCCTCCATCCTGGAACAATGGTTCTGCGTAAAAGAATCAGACCTGAAAACCATTCTATTGGATGATTACCAGCGCCTGCCTATCGTAAGCGGTATTGCCTGCGGCCTTATCACATCCACAGATGATGTGAACCAGAACGCCGGCATCAATTACATCACCAACTATCCGAATCCCTTCGCCGATAAAACCTATCTCAAGTACAAAACCAAAGGCGGTCATACCATGATCCAGATCTTTGATACCACGGGCCGCCTGATCCAGGTGCCGGTAAATAAGATCCATACGCCGGGCGACTATACCGTTACTTTCGACGGCGAGGACCTGCCCAATGGTGTGTATTATGCCCGCTTCCAGAATGGTACCATCCAGCAGGTACGCACCATGCTGAAGGTGAGATAAGCCGCTGCCATGCCACTTATCATTTCTTTGTGCAACAAAGTTGCAAATAGGACCTTTTTGCCTATCTTTGTCGCTCACTACGCAGATAGGTGAGAAAACAGTGGTTACATAAGATCTTCGCTATCATACTCCTGGGTGTGTTTGCTTTGCATACTACCCCCCGGGAGTTTATTCACCTGTTTGCTCCTCACGAGGATACCATAGATGATCATGGTTATACTGGCGACGCATTCTCCATACAACATAAGCACTGTGAATTTCTGCAGATAGGCGTAGAGCCCTATGAGCAGATCACTTTCCATTACGAAGCGCCCTCACAGCCCGTAATCTGGGTGTATACCTTACCGCATATACCTACAGTGATACGGCTGCGCTTTGCAGATGCCTCCCTCCGCGCACCCCCGGCAAAAGTTTGCTAATAGGTTTCCTTACTAACAGCAATGGCTAAACGGCTATTGGCTGCCCCACATTATCCTTTATCATTTTATTTTATCAGAAGATATTATGCAAACTTTGCGTGTACTTATTGCCGGATTATTATGCTTAGTCATACCAGGATTTTTATTTGCCCATACTGCCACCGATGCCAACGATAATACACTCAGCGGTAAGGTGGTGGATAAATCCAGCCACACCGCCTTACCCGGCGCCACCATTTATTTCCCGGACCTGCATGTAGGCGCTTCCGCCGATGCACAGGGTAACTACAACATTAAAAACCTGCCCAAAGGAAGGTTCCTGGTAGAAGTGCATTACATAGGTTATGCTGCCTTTACTACCACCGTGATCATTAATGGCGCCACTACACATGATTTTGAGCTGGCCGAAACATTGATAGAAAAGAATGAAGTGGTGATCACAGGCGTTAACATGGCCACTTCTGTAAAACAGAACCCAACACCCATCAGCGTGATCCGCAAAGAATATTTAGACCAGCAGATCTCTACCAACATCATTGATGCCATTTCCAAAATACCGGGTGTGAACCAGGTAACTACCGGGCCAGCTATTTCCAAACCGTTTATCCGCGGCCTGGGCTATAACCGGGTAGTGGTGGTAGGAGACGGTATCCGCCAGGAAGGCCAGCAGTGGGGCGATGAGCATGGCATTGAAATAGATGATTACAACGTTAGCAAAATAGAAGTATTAAAAGGCCCTGCCTCTTTAGCATATGGGTCTGATGCCTTAGCCGGCGTGGTAAACATTGTGCCGCCCACATTGTTGCCTGAAGGCCGTATTAAAGGCAATGTAGCAGCCAATTATCTTACCAACAACGGACAGGTATCTTACCACGCCGACCTGGCAGGTAACCAGAACGGTTTCAACTGGAGCGTATACGGCACCCAGAAATGGGCGCACGATTACAAGAACAAGTATGATGATTATGTATTCAACTCCCGCTTTAATAACACCAACTACGGCGCCAGCATTGGCTTAAATAAACAATGGGGCTACTCCCGCTTAAGCTATACCTCTTTTAACCAGAACTTAGGACTGGTAGAGGGCGACCGTGATGAGCAGGGACGTTTTATTCAGCCCGTGAATGTGAACGGTACGGAAGAGGAAGCGGTGGCCACTAATTTCAAGTCTTACAGCATGAACGTGCCCAAACAAAAGATCAACCACCAGAAGCTGGTATGGGATAATAACCTATACCTGAATAATGGCGGGCGTTTGGGCCTTACCCTGGGATACCAGTATAACCAGCGCCGTGAGTTTGGTAATGTGCTGGCGCCTGATGAACCGGAATTGCACCTGCAGCTGAAAACATTTAACTATAACCTTAAATACTTTTTCCCGGAAATGGCCGGCTGGCAAACATCCGTAGGTGTAAATGGCATGCAGCAGAATAATCATATTTCCGGTGATGAGTTCCTGATACCGGCATATGACCTGTTCGACTTCGGCGCCTTTGCCATTACCCGCAAAACCTTTAATAAGCTAACCTTAAGCGGCGGCCTGCGTTTTGATACGCGTTCCCTGAACGGAAAACCTTTGTACCTGGATGAAAACGGTGCGCCTGCCAGCGCACCCAAAGACGGTGGTTCTACCAAATTCAATAAGTTCGACCGGAACTTTTCCAACGTATCCGGCAGCGTAGGTATAAGCTATGAAGCCTCTGATAAGGTAACGTTGAAGCTGAATGCAGCCCGCGGTTTCCGCGCGCCTAATATCGCAGAGCTGGCGGCTAACGGCGTACACGAAGGCACTATTAAATATGAATATGGCAACGCGGATCTGAAGCCGGAGGTAAGCACCCAGGGCGATGCCGGTGTGGATTTCAACACACAGCATGTGTCCATCGGAGCCAGCGTATTTTACAATCATATCACCAATTTCATTTATTCCCGCAAGCTGCTGAATACAGCAGGGGCAGATTCTATCCCCGCAACGGATAATGACGAAGGATTCAGCGCCTTTAAGTACCAGCAAAATACAGCCAACCTGTATGGTGGAGAGCTGTCGCTGGACATTCACCCGCATCCCATTGACTGGCTGCATTTTGAGAACACCTTCTCATATGTGCGTGCAGTAGCCAGTAATGGTACCGATTCAACCAAATACCTGCCCAATATACCGGCAGGCCGCTGGTTAAGTGAGCTGCGGGGCAATTTCAAAAAGGTGGGCGGTTGCCTGCGCAATGCCTATGCAGGCGTGCAAATGGATCTGAACCTGGATCAGAATGACGTATTCAGCGCTTATGAAACGGAAACACCTACTAAGGGGTATACCTTATTGAATGCACATCTGGGCGCAGATATCGTAAATAAGAACAGTAAAACGCTGTTCTCCCTGCACTTTGCTGTAAATAACATTGGCGATGTGGCTTACCAGAGCCATTTGAGCCGCCTTAAATATGCGCCGGAGAATGAAGCTACCGGCCGTATGGGAGTATTTAACATGGGCCGCACCTTTAGCGTAAAAGTAGCGGTGCCCATTGACTTTAAGTAATGATTTCTAATGTGTTCACTCTTTACTACACGGCCCGGGCTTTTGCCTGGGCCGCTTTTTGTAGATGTCTTTTTTGATATGTCATATTTACATATTACCTTTGTATAGGTTTAATTCATAATACATATATAAACGATATATATTACATCTATTGTTATAGCGGAGGTTCTGTAGTGGGGCCTCCCTTTTTTTTATAAACGGTACGCCCCGGTATTGTATGCTAGCCCCTGCTATCCTATTTTTGTTTGAACACCAAAAGTTATCCAATGCAAAAGCAGCTCATGTTGATCTGTACCTTCCTGGTACAGTTGTTTTCATTTTCCTATGCCGCAGATAAAGGACGGATACACATTATTCCCGAACCGGTGGATGTAAAAGAACTGCCCGGGGAATTTGTGCTGGATAATACCACTACGCTGGTTGTAAGCGGCACTGATAAACAATTGCCCGGCACTGCACAATGGTTTGCAGACCAGGTAGCTGCGGCTACCGGTTTTCGCCTGCAGCAGCAAAAAACGGCCGGGCAGGGTAAAAGCATCCGCCTGGAGCTGAATGCCAAAGCCAATACCACCACGGGCCAGGAAGGCTATACCCTGTCTGTAAATAATAACCAGGTAACCTTACGTGCTAATACAGCCGCCGGCATTTTCTATGGCCTGCAAACATTATTGCAGCTGCTGCCGCCTGATATAGCAGGTGATAAAGTAGTGAACCGCAGCTGGACCATTCCCAATACAGAGATCACGGATTACCCGCGCTTTGGCTGGCGTGGCCTGATGCTGGATGTAAGCCGCCACTTCTTCACCAAGGAGGAAGTAAAGCGTTATATAGATGAAATGGTGAAATACAAATACAACGTTTTTCACTGGCACCTGAGCGATGATAATGGCTGGCGCATTGAAATAAAAAGCCTGCCGCAGCTTACACAAAAAGGCGCCTGGCGTGTGGAGCGCGTAGGCCGCTGGGGACAGTTTGCCCCTGCCCAGCCGGGAGAAGCTACTCCTTATGGCGGTTTTTATACGCAGGATGATATTAAGGAAGTGATCAAATATGCGCAAGACCGTTATGTAACTATACTGCCGGAAATAGATGTGCCGGCACATAGCCTGTCTATGATCACGGCTATGCCCAACCTTTCCTGCACCCAGCTGCAATACAGTGTAGGCCCCGGCGACAGCCTGCGTAAAAGGAACGATAATGTGCTGTGTATTGGCAACGATTCCGTTTACCAGGTGCTGGATAAAGTATTTACAGAGATCGCAGCCCTGTTCCCCGGCAAATACATTCATGTTGGCGGGGATGAAGCTTTTAAAGGTTTCTGGGACAAATGCCCCAAATGCCACCAGCGCATGGAAAAAGAGCACCTGAAAGATGTGAATGAGCTGCAAAGCTATTTTGTAAAACGCATGGAAAAAATGTTGTTAAGCAAAGGTAAAAAGCTGATAGGCTGGGATGAGATCCTGGAAGGCGGCCTGGCCCCGGAAGCTACAGTAATGAGCTGGCGCGGTATGAAAGGAGGTATAGAGGCGGCCCGCATGAACCATCATGTAGTAATGACGCCCTGGGATTTCTGCTACCTGGATCTGTACCAGGGAGAGCAGGCTGCAGAACCGCCAACCTATGGCATTTGCCGCCTTACTGATTCCTATAACTACGATCCTGTTCCGGATAGTGTAGATGAAAAATTCATCCTGGGCGGACAAGGCAACCTGTGGACAGAATCGGTAGCCAACCTGCGCCATGCTGAATATATGACCTGGCCCCGTTCCCTGGCTTTGTCAGAAGTATATTGGAGCCCGAAATCAAAACGTAACTGGGATAGTTTTGTGGAGCGTTTGGAAGCGCAGTACCCGCGCCTGGATGCCGCGCATATCAAGTATGCACGCAGCGCATACAACACCATTGCTATTCCTGCGCGCGATGGCAACGGGGAGCTTACCGTACGCCTGACCACAGAAGTAAAAGGACTGGATATTTACTACACTTTTGATAATTCAGACCCGGATACTTTTTACCCGCATTATAAAGAGGGTGAATCCCTGAAGTTTCCGAAAGGCGCCGCACAAATAACGGTGATCACCTACCGGGATGGAAAGCCCATTGGCGACCAGTTTGCCATTAAAAAGGAAGATCTTGAAAAACGCATACTGGAAGGCCACCACGTATATTAAGTAAAAAGTAAAAAGCAAAAGTTAAAAAGGGTGCTATAGGTAAAACATTCTTTTTAATTTTTGCTTTTTTCTTTTTCAGCATCTTCGTCATAATACACAAAGAAGTAAAGGTATATTACCCGGCTGATGCGCATGAGCCAGGGTTGAAAGATCAGCAGAATGAACCCGTTCACCCCCAGCCATATAAACACACTGTTATCCTTCCAGGATATACCGAAGAACACCCAGTACCATATCAGGTTAAATACGGAGAAAGCCACTGCCAGCGCATAGCTCACATAACCGGTACCAAACCAGAAACCGGTTTCCAGCTCAAATTGCTGGTGGCATACCGGACAATGATCGTACATGTTAAAGATCCTGGAAAAGCGCCAGTGAAAAGGGTTCCGGTCCTTGTACATAGGACCTTTCCTGCAGCGCGGGCACTTCATAGATAACAGGCTCAGAAAATAATTAGGGCGCTTTTTCTTCATCCTGCAAAGTTAAGAATTTAATGTGCAGATGTGCAGATATGCAAATGTGCAGATGAGGACGCGGTAACAAGCCTGTCAGCATATCTATGTTAACATACACATATGAATTACAACAGCACTCACCAGCACATTAGCATATCAGCACATTAACACATTATCGATCCATCTGCACACCTGCATATTTGCACACCTGCATATTAGTTACACCGTTTCCAGCGTTTTCCTTTCCCCGATCTGCTGCCGCCACATAGCATAATACAAGCCCTTCTCAGACAGCAGGCTGGCATGCGTACCGGTTTCAATTATATGCCCTTTTTCAAGTACATAAATGCGGTCCGCATGCATAATGGTGGAAAGCCGGTGTGCGATCATTACTGTAATATGTTCCCGGCTGGCGGTTACCTGCCGCACGGTTTGGCTGATCTCTTCTTCTGTAAGCGAATCCAGGGCAGAGGTAGCCTCGTCAAATACCAGCAGGCGCGGGTGGCGCAGCAAAGCACGCGCTATCGATAAACGTTGTTTTTCACCACCGGATATTTTAATACCACCTTCACCGATCACCGTATCAATCCCGTTATCAGCACGGGCCAGCAGTGTTTGGCAGGATGCTTTCTGCAGCACTTCCATGATCTGCTCGTCTGTAGCACGCGGGTTCACAAACAGCAGGTTCTCTTTAATACTGCCGGAAAACAGCTGCGTATCCTGGGTTACAAAACCTATCTGGTGGCGCAATGCTTCTATATCTATTTTCGTACTGTCTACACCGTTATATAGTATCTTTCCTTCCATAGGTTTATATAACCCTACCAGCAGCTTCACCAGTGTGGTTTTGCCGGAGCCGGAAGGGCCTACAAAAGCAATGGTCTCGCCTACATTCACCCGGAAATTAATATCATCCAGCGCTTTATTGGCAGCTGTTAAGTGTTTAAAACCAACACGGTCAAACACCAGCTCATCTACCTTGGTCATTGGAACAGGTTGCGCAGGCATTACCTCTACCGGTGTTTCCAGTATGCTCTGGAAGTTCAGCAGCGATACCTGTGCCTCGCGGTAGGCCAGTATAATGTTGCCCAGCTCCTGCAAAGGACCAAAAATGAAGAAAGAATATAATTGCAATGTAAATAGCTGGCCTACTGTTACTGTACCGGGATACAGCAGGTACAACAGCAGGAACAGGATGCTTTGCCGCAGCAGGTTTACAAAGGTGCCCTGCACAAAGCTGATGCTTCGGATGGTGCGTACTTTCTTCAGCTCCAGCATTAATATTTTAATGGTGGTAGAGTTCAGCCGCCGTATTTCCTGCTGCGTAAGCCCCAGGCTTTTTACCAGCTCAATGTTGCGCAGTGATTCTGTGGTAGAACCAGCCAGCATGGTGGTTTCCTTAACAATGGTTTTCTGAACGATCTTTATTTTACGGCTCAGTACATTCATCAGGGTACCTAATAAGATGCAGCCGCCAAAATATACAAACACCAGCGACCAGTGCACCGTAAAAGCATATACCATTACAAACACCACACCTACCAGTGAGGTGAACAGTACGTTGATGAAAGAGGTAATGAACTTCTCAGAATCCGTACGCACTTTTTGCAGCACAGCCAATGTTTCGCCACTGCGCTGATCTTCAAACTGTTGATAGGGCAGGCGCAGGGAATGCCGTAACCCGTCCGTATACACAGAGGCGCCGAACTTTTGGATGATCACATTCACAAAATAATCCTGGAACGCTTTGGCAATGCGCGATACCATGGCTACGCCGATACCCGCCAGTAACAGCCACAACACGCCACTCAGGTAGGACGGCATGCCACGGGGTACAGTTGCCCCGTCAATCTTTTCACTTTGTGGGTGAGAGGCAAAACGGTCAATGATCTTCCCAAAAATATATGGGTCCATTAAAGAGAACAGCTGATTGATGGTGGCTAATAGCAATGCCAGCATTATCAGCCATTTATAGCTTTTTAAGTAATGCAGAAATAGTTTCATGTAGTTTTAATATTGAGTTTTAGAAGGCGCAAAGCGGATGTTGGTAATATATTTTATGGTCGTACAGCGTGCAAAGATACGATAAAACGGCGTTATTACATGTTGCAACATCTTTTCGGGAGGTGTCAATTTTACGTAAAAAATGGTAACTTAATAGTAACAATTCCACTTATGAAACCGTGAGGTTCCATCTGCCCCCTGCCATCTTACTACAGATGCAACCACAAGGTTCCGCCCGACCTTAACCTTTAAATCTTAACGGATGAAAACGTATGATGAGAAACACATTAAGAACATCGTACTGTTAGGCGCCGCCAAAAGCGGGAAAACGACCCTCAGCGAGACCATGTTATATGAAGCCGGCATTATCCACAAGCGCGGAACAGTAGAAGAAGCCAATACAGTATCCGATTACCACGAAATAGAATATGAAAGGGGCAGCTCCGTATACGCCACCTGCCTGCATACCGAATGGCGTGATTATAAGATCAATATTATAGACACACCCGGGCTGGAAGACTTCATAGGTGAGGTAATTGCCTCTATCCGCGTATGTGATACCGCGCTGTTGCTGCTGCATGCCCAATATGGTGTGGAAGTGGGTACAGAGCTTATATGGGATTATGTAGATAAATACCGTAAACCTACCATACTGGCCGTAAACCACCTGGATAACGAAGAAGCCAATTTCAACAAAGTGGTAGACGATGCCCGCCGTACCCTGGGCCCGGCTGTAACTATTATGCAATACCCTGTTAATCAGGGTATTGGTTTTAATAGCGTGATCGATCTGCTGAAAATGACACTGTACCGCTTTCCGGCCAACGGCGGCAAACCGGAAAAGCTGCCCATCCCCGACAGCGAAAAAGAACGTGCGGAACAGCTGCATAATGCGCTGGTGGAAAAAGCCGCAGAAAACGATGATACGCTGATGGAGCACTACTTTGAAAAAGGCAGCCTGGATGAAGATGAAATGCGCGAAGGCCTGAAAATAGGCATGCTTAAACACCAGGTATTCCCGGTGTTTTGTTTATCGGCCGAAAGGAACATGGGCAGCGGCCGTTTAATGGGGTTCATTGATAATGTAGCTCCTTCCGCCACTGAGATGCCGCCGGAAATAACAGAAGCAGGTGAGCCCATTCCCTGCGATCCTGCGGCCCCGGCCTGTTTGTTCGTGTTCAAAACCTTACTGGAACCACATATTGGCCGCCTTACATTTTTTAAGGTACTTGCCGGCGAAATAAAGGCAGGACAGGAGCTGGTAAATGAAAAGGGCAGCACCGGCGAGCGGCTGAACCAATTGTTTATTGCAGACGGTAAGAACCGCAACCCGGTGGAACGCCTGCGCTCCGGTGATATTGGCTGCACCCTGAAGCTCAAGAATACGTTAACCAATCATACCCTTAACGACCGCTCTTTTACCGGGCAGGTAGATCCTATTCACTTTCCCCCGCCCAAAGTACGCGCCGCCATTGAAGCCCGCAGCAAAAGCGATGATGAAAAGCTGGGCGAAGTGCTGGCAGAGATACACATGGAAGATCCTACACTGGAAATAGAATATAACCGGGAGCTAAAACAGGTGATCCTGCACGGGCAGGGCGAGCTGCACCTGGCCGTAACCAAATGGCGCCTGGAAAACATTTACAAGATGCAGGTTGATTACCTGCCGGCTAAAATACCTTACCGCGAAACCATTCAGAAGCCTGCACAGGCCTCTTACCGCCATAAGAAGCAATCCGGCGGAGCCGGGCAGTTCGGTGAAGTATTTATGAAAATAGAGCCCTGGTATGAAGGTATGCCGCCCTTCAAAGAGCACCCGGTAAGGGATACAGAGGAGATAGCACTTAACTGGGGCGGTAAGCTTGTTTTCAATAATTGCATTGTAGGCGGTGCTATAGATACCCGCTTTCTGCCATCTATCCTTAAAGGGGTGATGGAAAAAATGAATGAAGGCCCGCTAACCGGCTCTTATGTGCGCGACATAAGAGTAAGTGTGTACGATGGTAAAATGCACCCGGTAGATAGTAATGATATTTCTTTTAAGATAGCCGGTATGATGGCTTTCCGCGATGCCTTTCACCAGGCATCGCCCCAGCTGCTGGAACCCGTGTATGATGTAGAGACCAGCGCACCGGATACTATGAGCGGCGATATTATGAGCGAGCTGCAAAGCCGCCGGAGCATTATAACGGGGATGGATACACTGAACGGTAGCCAGGTGATCAAAGCACGTACCCCGCAGGCAGAGCTGGATAAGCTGTATGCTGCTTTACGCAATATAACCCAGGGTAAGGCTAAGGTAAAAGCGCAGTTTGCAGAATATGCACCTGTACCCGGAGAAATGCAGAAAAAGCTGAGTGATGAGTACCGGAAAACAGAAGTAGTGAGCTGAGGAATTATAAGGTAAACGATCAAACCTCAATTAATGTTCAGCCAAAAAAAATAAAGTTTACGACACTGCAATCAGCTGGGAAATAGGGCTATTTTAGCCGGGTAATCTATTTCATCTATGATCCCCGAAACAAAAAGAACAGCTGTAGCACAAGCATTGCAGGAAGCCTTTGGCGTAAGCGGCTACGAAGATCTCAGGCACATAACTACCGGCCTTTCTTCCGCACTTATTTTTCGTATAGTGGTACGGGGTAGGCCCTGCTTGCTCCGCATTGTTACCCGGGAAGATGAGCCGGGCGATCCCACACATTATTTTGCCTGTATGAAGGTGGCGGCAGATGCTGGCATAGGCCCGCGTATCTGGTATGCCAGCGCTGAAACCAGGATCTCGATCACTGATTTCATAGAAGCGCAGCCATTCCCCTTGCAGGAGGCCAGGATTAAAATGCCGGCGCTGATCAGGCAGTTGCATTCCCTGCCACCTTTCCCTGCACGTATCAACTACCTGGCCTTTGTAAATGGACTGGTTAAAAAATTTCAGCACAAACAATTGCTGCCTGAAGGTATGACCAGTGAATTATTCCGGCTATATGCAAAGCTGGCGGATGTTTATCCTCACACTCCGCAGGACCAGGTAGCAAGTCATAATGATCTTAAACCGGAGAACTTCCTTTTTGATGGTGACCGGGTATGGATGGTGGACTGGGAAGGCGCCTTCCTGAACGACCGTTATGTGGACCTTGGAGTGGTTGCCAATTTTGTGGTACGGAACAACGAGGAAGAAGGCGCGTATCTCAGCATCTATTTTGGTGAAGAAGCACGCGAATACCAGCGGGCGCGGTTTTTCCTGATGCGCCAGGTGCTCCATATGGCATACTTTACGCTCCTGATGTTGCTGGTCTCCGCAGCAGGCACGCCCATTGATCCGGATACAGCTGTACCCGATTTCAGCGTTTTTCACGACCGTATATGGTCAGGTGAGATCAGTTTGGCCGGCAATGATGCGCGGCTGCAATATGCCTGGGTGCATATGGAGCAGCTGTCGCGCAACCTGCGGTCAAACCGGTTCAATGAGGCGCTGGAGATAGTATCACGGGCGCATGTAACAAATTAATTCCGGTGGCCTTACTGCTTCGGCTCAAAAATGGCCCGCCAGGCGATAGCAGCAAGAACACCGCCGGCTATGGGAGCTACGATAAATAACCACAGCTGTTGAAGCGCTTTTCCGCCTGCAAGTACAGCAGGGCCAAAGCTGCGGGCCGGGTTTACAGAAGTACCGGTAATGGGTATAGCTACCAGGTGTATCAATACTAACGTAAGCCCGATTGCCAAACCGGCCATATTAGCATTACCCAGCCTGGAAGTAGTGGCAAAAATTACAAATAAGAAGATGAAGGTAAGCAGCACCTCCACAATGAATGCCGCTGTTGTTGAATAGTTACCTAAATAGCCAGGCCCCCAGCCATTGGAACCTAACGCCCATTCACCCATGCTGAATCCGGGTGCATCTTTTTGAATGGCCAGTAACGCGCACGCGGCCACGGTTGCCCCGGCCATTTGCGCAATGATGTAACCAATAGTATCCGCCAGGCTTAATTTTTTAGCCACCAGCATAGCAATGGAAATAGCCGGATTTATATGACAACCTGAGATGGGGCCAATGGCATAAGCCATCACAACTACGGTAAGGCCAAAGGCGAGGGATATGCCCAGCAGGCCAATACCTATGGGTGCATCGGCAATAGTTATGGGTATGGTTTTACCCGCTACAACTGCTGCTCCGCAACCAAATAATACTAAAGAAAATGTTCCGATGAATTCAGCAAGGTACTTTTTCATAAAGGGGGATTTTGAGTATATACAAAGTAAGACTTTTATATGATAGCAAGCACAACAATCACGCTCCCCAGCTTTCCCGGTCCAAACTCCTGAACCGTATAGCCTCCGCTATATGCGCGGTTTGTATCATGTCAAACCCTTCCAGGTCCGCAATGGTCCTGCTTACTTTTAATATGCGGTCATACGCCCGGGCCGATAGCTTCAGTTTATTCATGGCATTCTTCAGCAGGTTAGCGCTTTCGTATTCCAGGTAGCATAAGCGTTTCAGCAGGCTGCTGCTGATCTGTGCATTACAGTATATGCCGGGGTGTGGTTTAAAACGTTCGGTTTGTACCTCCCGTGCCAGCACTACCCGCTGCCTGATATACTCACTGGTTTCTGCTGTTTCTGTGGCGTTAAGCGAAGCAAAAGGCACCGGCGTAACCTCTACATGCATATCGATCCTGTCCAGCAAAGGGCCGGATACACGGTTCAGGTATTTTTGCACAATGCCGGGAGCGCAGGTACAGTCCCTTTCCGGGTGGTTGTAATACCCGCAGGGGCAGGGGTTCATAGCGGCTACCAGCATAAAGCTGGCAGGGAAATCAACCGTGGTTTTAGTGCGGGAAATAGTTACCTGTCTTTCTTCTACGGGTTGCCGCATTACCTCCAGCACGGTACGTTTAAATTCCGGCAGCTCATCTAAAAAAAGTACGCCGTTATGCGCCAGGGATATTTCGCCCGGTTGTGGTATGCTGCCGCCGCCAACCAGCGCAGCATCGCTAATGGTATGATGCGGGGAGCGGAAAGGCCGGCGTGCTATCAGCGATGCATGCGCCGGTAGCTTGCCCGCTACCGAATGGATCTTGGTTGTTTCCAGCGCTTCGTGCAGGCTTAAAGGTGGTAAAATAGACGACAGCCTTTTGGCCAGCATGGTTTTGCCTGCGCCTGGCGGTCCTATCATCAGTACATTATGACCACCGGCTGCCGCTATTTCCAGCGCACGTTTTACGCCGTATTGGCCTTTTACATCACTGAAATCCACATCAAAATGTTGCTGCGCTGTAATGAACTCCTGCCGCGCATCCACGTGTATAGGTGAAAGTGATTGCGGCGTATGCAGGAACTGGATCACTTCGCGTATGTGTGATACGCCATACACTTCCAGCTCACTAACCATGGCTGCTTCCCGTGCATTTTGCAAGGGCAGCAGCATACCTTTAAAACCTTCTCTCCTGGCCTGTATGGCCATGGGCAGGGCGCCTTTAATAGGTTGTATGGTGCCGTCTAAGGATAGCTCACCCATAATCACGTATTGAGATAATGCTTCACCGGGCACTTGTCCGGAAGCCGCAATAATACCCAGCGTAATAGGCAGGTCATAGGCCGATCCTATTTTACGGATATCTGCCGGCGCCATGTTCACTACAGTGCGGAACCGCGGAAAACGGTATCCCAGACTAATGATGGTGGATTCAATACGCTTTTCACTTTCCTTTACTGCATTATCGGGTAAGCCAACAATAAAAAACTTAGTGCCTTTGGGAAAAACATTCACTTCCAGGGTAATGGTAATAGCAGTTACGCCTTGCACTGCGCTGCCAAAGGTTTTAACAATCATGGATGGATATGGTTGATGGAAAACGAAAATAAGAGAAAACACCGGATCTGCCAATTTCACACAATAGTTTGATGTTAACATTGGATTAACCAAAAAAAGTTTTAAATTTTGTCAATGACTATGAAAACCGTTGTAACCATTTTTACCCATCAACCCGGATTACACCTGAAACATTCATAGCAATATTCGTTTATACATGTAGGTTATATTGGTGAAAATAATCATCCTGTTCAAATAACTCTGGCAATAAAGAATAACCATATGTGGCTTGCAGCCCTGCGTTTTAATTTAATGCTACTGTTGCTGTGCGTGTGCCTGGCAATCGCTCCCCTGCCTGCGTTTGCGGGTAACACAATGTTTTTTCAGTACACGGATAAGGTAACCCTCTCTGCAGATCAATGGCCGCTGCGGGAGGTATTAAAAGCCATGAACAGGCAAACCGGTTATTATTTCTTTTACTCCGCCGACCTGGTTAATAACAACGAAAAAGTAACGCTGCATGTAGAGGAAGCTTCTGTGGAAAAGGTGTTGCAACAATTGCTGAAGGGAAAAGGATTGATCTGGGTGTTTAATGGTAACACTGTTATAATAAAAAAGGCTCCGCCGGCAGCGGCTCCCATTAACGGCCCGCCGCGTGATTCATTATTCACGATCCTCAACGGACAGGTTACAGATGTTACCGGTACACCGTTAGCCGGGGCCACCGTATTGGTGGAGGGTACGCCCAAAGGCGCCACCACCAATGAACAGGGCCGGTTTGTACTTGATGGTATTACCCGCCCCGTAACCCTGCAGGTAAGCTATGCCGGTTACCTGAAACAACAGGTGCGGTTAAATGAAGCAGGTAATGTGCAGGTGCGTTTGCAAAAAGAGATCCTGGACATTAGCAGCGTATCTGTAGTAGCTACCGGTTACCAGGCTATTCCCAGGGAGCGGGCTACTGGCTCTTTTGTAAAGCTGGATAATGAGCTGCTGAACCGTAAAGTGAGCACCGGCATCCTGGACCGGTTAGATGGGGTGGCCAGCGGCGTATTGTTTGATAAACGCGATGCTGCCAGCACCAGGATCCAGATCCGTGGTTTGTATACGCTTACCTCAGCCATTGCACAACCTTTGGTGGTAGTGGACAATTTTCCTTATGAAGGGGATATAAATGATATTAATCCTAATGATGTAGAGAACATCACCATCCTGAAAGATGCCGCTGCAGCCTCTATCTGGGGCGCTAAAGCAGGCAACGGGGTAATTGTGATCACCACTAAAAAAGGGAGGTATGATCAGGCGCCCCACGTATCTTTTAACTCTAATGTAACGGTGATCAATAAACCGGAATTATTCCGCTTACCGCAAATATCCGCTTCCGATCTTATTGACCTGGAGGCGTTCTTATTCAGCAAAGGTTTTTATAACAGTACTATTAATAACAGGCGCTACCCGCCCCTGACACCCGTGGTGAACCTGCTGGTAAAGGAGCGGAACGGGCAAATGTCAGCTGCTGAAACCCGGGCCGCCATTGATAAATTACGTGGTATAGATGTGCGCAATGATTTTCTGCAATACATTTACCGGCAGGGCGTAAACCAGCAATACGCCGCCAATGTAAGCGGCGGCAGTAAAAAGATAAAATACTTTTTCTCCACCGGGTATGATAAGAACAGCACTAACCTGGTCGGCAACACCTATCAGCGTGTAACCCTGCGTACAGACAATACCTGGCAGGCGGCCCGCAGACTGCAGGTACAGGCCGGCATTCAATATACGCAGCATGATGATACCAATAACAGCACCGGGCCTTATAACAGCAATGCCTATAAGCTGGGCACACGCATATTGCCACCTTATAGCCGGCTGGCAGATGATAACGGCAATCCTTTAACGCTGGATACCCGGTACGCAGGTACGTATACAGATACTGCAGGGCATGGCCTGCTGCTGGACTGGAAATACCGCCCCTTGCAGGAGCTGGCCCTGAACGATAAAACCTCCCGCGCACAGGTGCTGATCGCTAACCTGGGAGTGCAGTATAATTTTTCCAATGCCATTAGTGCAGAGGTAAAATATCAATACCAGCGTGCAGACAGGAATAGCCGCGCCTATTATAGCACACAAACCTTTTTTGCCAGGGACCTTATTAACCTCTATTCACAGATCCGTGGCGACAGCGTAACCTATATAATACCTAATGCCCCTATTACAGACCGTTCCGCCAGTTTGCAGCAAGGACATATGTTACGCGGGCAGTTAAATTTTAATCGTACCTGGGCAGGCAAGCACCAGGTAGCGGCTATTGCCGGTGCTGAGCTGCGGCAGCTGCACACAACAGGTAACAGCTACCGCGATTATGGCAATACCGTTGCAGACCTGATCCGTTACTACCCGTTGGTCACCGGCCGTACGGCCACCATTCCATCTAATACAGATATAGACGACCGCCTGGATCGTTTTACTTCCGCATATGCCAATGCAGCCTATACTTACGATAACCGCTATACATTCTCCGCCAGTGTGCGGAAAGATGCCTCTAACTTATTTGGAGTAAGGGCTAACCGGAAAGGTGTGCCGCTTTGGTCGGCCGGCGCAGCATGGAAAATATCCAATGAAAAATCTTATCATGCGGGCTGGCTGCCTTATCTGAACCTGCGCCTTACCTACGGCTCCGGCGGTAATGTGAATAATGCCATTGCAGCACTGGCTACTATTTATAAATATGATGCCTCCTTCCAGTTCACCAATCTGCCCTTTGCCACTATTATAAATGTAGCCAACCCGGAGCTGCGCTGGGAAAAAGTGAATACCTTGAACGCTGGGCTGGACTTTACTTTCAAAAATAACCGCGTAAGCGGCAGCATTGAATATTACCATAAGCAATCTGTAGATGTAATGGGCCTGGAGGCGCTGGACCCTACCACCGGCCTTGGATCGGCGTTCACCAACTCGGCAGATGTTAAAGGCCGGGGAGTAGAGGTACAGCTGTATGGTAAGCCGGTAAATGCAGGCGCCTTTCAATGGCAAACCAGCCTGCTGTTTAATTATGTGCACTATGAAGTATCGCGGTATCTGCTGCCACCGCTAACTAATGGTTTTGTGAGTGATGGGGGATCAATTATCCCGTTGCCCGGCTACAATCCTTATTTACTGGTGAGCTACAAATGGGCTGGCCTGGACCCTGCCACCGGCGATCCGCGCGGATACCTTAACAAAAGCATTAGTACCGACTATGCAGCCCTGATAAAAAATCCGCTTACCGAACAGGTGATCCATGGTCCCGCATTACCCACTTACTTTGGCAATGTATTAAACACATTTAGTTGGAAGAATATTTCCTTATCTGCCAACATCACTTACCGGCTGGGTTATTATTTCCGGCGCAATACCATTGCCTACAATACACTGTTTGCAAGTGGTGCGGGCCATAGCGATTACAGGCAGCGCTGGCAGCAGCCAGGTGATGAAAAGTACACCAATGTACCATCCCTCGTATATCCTAACCCTGCCTACCGTGATCAGTTCTATACCAATTCATCCATCACGGTAGAGAAGGGAGATCATGTGCGCTGGGAAGATGTACGTTTAAGCTACACCCTTAAAAAAGGAATGAACAGCCGCACCTTCTTCAGTCAGCTGCAGTTTTACACCTACATTACTAACCTGAATATATTGATCTGGAAAGCGAACAAAGCGGGCCTGGATCCGGATTTTCCATCCGGGTTGCGTACACCGCGCGCTTTTGCATTTGGTATAAAAGCAGATCTTTAAATGAAAACAACGTATATACTATACTGTTATATTATAACATGTCTGCTGCTGGCCTCCTGTAAGCATTACCTGGATGCCAGGCCGGATGTAAAGCTGGAAGTGCCTGTAACTATCCGGGACCTGCAGCTGCTGATGGACGATTACGCCACTATGAACAATACCTGGCCGGCTGCCGGCGGTTTAATGGCCGATAATTTTTACCTGGCCGCAGCAGACTGGAATACTTTGCAGGAAAGCGACCGGAAGCTGTATATATGGCAAAGAACCGATCAGACCAACGATTACTGGAATGGGCCCTACCAGGCTATTTTAAATACAAACGTAGTGCTGGAAAATATTGACAAGGCGCGTAGTACCGGCTCCGTAGAGGACTGGAATAACCTGAAAGGTACGGCTCTCTTTTTCCGCGCTAAGTATTTTCATGCGCTGGCGCAGCTGTTTGCCAAACCTTACGATCCCGCTACCGCCGCGCAGGATCCGGGTATTCCGTTACGTTATACCTCCAATTACAATGATCCTACGGTAAGGGCATCTGTTGCACAAACCTATGACCGCATTTTGCTGGACCTGAAAGCCGCGCTCACTTTATTACCGGGAACGCCAATAGTAAAAAGCCGCCCGGGTAAGCCGGCCGCTTACGGCGCGCTGGCGCTGGCATACCTGGATATGCGGGACTATGACCGGGCCGGCGCCTATGCAGATTCCTGCCTGCAATTGTATAACCGGCTGATGGATTACAATGAGCTGGATACCCTGGCAGATGCGCCTGTTCCACGTTTTAATGAAGAAGTGATCTTTGAAATGATCTCGCAAAATGCCAGGACGTTATTGCCGGCAGTGTGTAAAGTAGATACCCTGCTTTATAATACCTATGCGGAGAATGATCTGAGAAAACGTATATACTTTACCGGTAACAGCTTTAAAGGAGATTATGCAGGGATGGGCGCAGATAATGGTTATATTTTCGCCGGTATTGTTACAGATGAAATGTACCTGGTACGTGCAGAAAGCAGGGCCCGTGCCGGTAACGCCACCCAGGCAATGAACGATCTGAATGCCTTGCTGGTAAAGCGCTGGCGGCAGGGTACCTTTGTGCCGCTCACAGCTGCAGATGCAGCAGATGCGCTAAAACAAATACTCCGTGAAAGAAGAAAAGAGCTGCTGTTCCGCGGCGCCCGCTGGGCCGATCTGCGCCGCCTGCAGTACGAGACCGCTTTTGCAGTAACACCACAACGGATCCTAAACGGGCAAGCCTACACGCTGCCGCCTAACAGCCCGCGTTATGTATTGCAGATACCGGGCAATGTAGTTAGTCTGACGGGGATTGAGCAGAATCCATAAAACCGGCGAAGGAGGTTCATAGAGACCATTGAAAATATTTTATGAACGAGATAAATGGAAAATCATAAATGCAAAATGTAAAATGTAAAAGTGAATGCCGCGGTGACCTATCCGCTGCATTCACTTTTACATTTATCATTGAAATTTTACATTTAAAATTCTTTACGGTTTTTCCCTGAGAAACCCTCCCACAGAAGTACCGCCGGTGTTGAAATAGGTTACCAGCTGGTTATCCAGCGTGCTGCCCTGCGTAATTACCGGCAAATGGTTATTGGTTTGCGCCAGCACCGCACACAGGTTCGCTGTACCATTGCAAATGTCAGATACATCGGTGCCCGCTTCAATATAATTTCCTGCATTACGGGCTTCACTAATATTAAAAGCAATATCGTCTCCGCCATCTGAATACAGGAACCACTGCGTGGCTGCAGGTTTTCTTACCAGCTTGCCCGCCTGGGTGTAAGACACTGCTGCAACCGCCAGCAGCACAGCCAGCAGGCAAATACGGTTTTTCTTCATACAAAAATTTGAAGGTTTAATGGATTAATAAGCTTACTCTTTTTTACAGGTTTTCAGCTTCGCCTGTTTTTATAGATGGTGAAACAGGATGGTGCAGCCTGGGAGCATGTAACCGCATACCCAGCAGCGCCAGCCCAATAAGCACAACATTAAACACCAGGTGCTGCTGCCAGCTTAGCCGGCTAATAACACCACCGCAGGAACAGGGCAGCCTGGGCACAAAAAGAAGCATGTAGGCAAGGTAAGCGGTAAACACCAGCATAAGCCCCAGGGATGCAAGCATGCCCTGCCTGCGGGTAGCCGGCAGGAACAATAATAAGGCAACCAGTATTTCACCGGCAGGTATCAATACCGCCATAATACCGGCATTACGGGCTATTAAAGGAGAGCTGCGCAGGAAATGGCGGAACACCGCAAATTCACCCAATTTGCTTAATGCGGTATACAAAAACAGGAGAATAAACAATCCTGCAATGACTTCCGCCATCGTTTTGTTGGACATAGGTTTAAACGCTTGGTCAAAAAAGATTTGACGCTGATATATTATTCTTCAGTGGCATAACTTACCCCATTGGCCCGGTGCGACCGTGGGGAATAACCAAAGAACTTTTTAAAGTCCCTTGCAAAGTTGGTAGGCATATAGCCCAGATCCGCCGCAATGTTGGCTACACTTTTATTGGTATGCAGCAGCAGCTGCATGCTGCGCTCCATACGCTGTTTGTGATGGTAGCTCCATACAGTGGTCATGAAATATTTTTTGAAACCCTGCTTTAGCTTTGACTGGCTGATGCAGAAGCTGCGTGCCAGCTGCGCCAGGTCGGGCCGGGTATCCAGGTGGTTGGAGAGGTATACCTTAATGGTTTCAAACAGCTGGCTGTTGGCATCGCGGTAAGGGCGGTCGCCGGAGGTATCCAGGTCTTCCAGTACCATGGCCTGTATTTCCAGCAGCTTGCCAAAAAGCTGCATTTCCGTTATTTTTTTCACAGGGGTGCTGTGATTAATATCCTCTATCAGCTGGTACAGCTTATTCCAGGTAATGCCGGAAAGCGGTTTGGGTGCGCCATCCTTACTCAGGGTTTGATGCAGCAGCTTTTTAGCATGAAAAGAATCCATGGCCATTTCTTCCAGCAGCGTGTAAGGGCTATCTACCCCCCAGGATGCATACAGACCGGGATTCAGGAATATTTCATGGCTGCCCTGGTGCAGCTGCAGTAGGTTATACTGCCCCTGGTACAGGCGTACACGCTCCCTGCCATTAATACGGCAGTCTATGCTGCCTTGCATCATACAGTACAGCGTAGCGCCGGTTTCATCGGGCTGCAGCAACAATTTTACCGGCCCTTTCACAAACATCCAGTGATGGGATACCACGCAGCCTCTTACGGTAATTTTCTGTTCCAGGATCACCGTTAACGGAGTGGAAATAAGCTGGCTTTGTGCAAAGGGATATTGGTAGTTCTTGTACTGTACCGGTATGTCATAGGTAGCACTCACCAAATGTGCCGGCACATCCGGAAATGAATACTTCATGGGCTGTTAGTATTTAATGGTTAACATGATGAATAGATATGGTTTAATGATCGTTACAGGTTTTTCATAGTACTGCTGCAAAGCATTGCTACGAGGTTCATTCCAGAAAAAGCAGGTTCTCACACGGATACATAGGCTTTCATTTAATGGTCAAAAAAACAGAGGATAGCGATAAAATTAGTAGTTGCCGCTGCTATTATCCTGCAGCAACCCCTAAAAATCTTGTCAAAAATAAGCACTATTTTATTTCTTTCAGCAGGTCCAGCACTTTCTCCCGTTTCAGGATCAGATAACCGATCTTTTCACGGGCAATACCGTCTTTTAACTGGTAGGTAAAGTGCAGGTTATCCGCAATAACTTCCGATTCAAAGTACTTGAAAAGAATATTCTTTTCTCCCTGCAGCTCTTCCGCCAGCTCATATAAATGGGTCGATAGAATGAACAAGCAGTTAGAGCTGCGCAACAGGCCCTGTATCACAGCCAGGGAGCAGTTCTTGGCATCTTCCACATTAGTGCCCTTGAACATTTCATCTATCAGCACCAGCCAGTGACGGCCGTTACTGATCTTGATAATGGTGTTCTTAATGCGCTGCACCTCGCTGTAAAAATAGCTTTCTCCTTTAAAGATATTATCCTGCACCTGTATATTGCTGAAAATACCGTGAAAAAAGCTAAGCTTCATATGTTCTGCGGGTACGCCCATTCCAATATGCGCAAGAAATACCGCCACGCCTACTGCCTTAATAAACGTGGTTTTGCCCGCCATATTGGCCCCGGTAAGGAATAAAAAACGGGATCGCGGATCCAGCTCAATATCGTAGGATACCGGCGTCTGTAAGATCATGTGATACAGCTGCTTAGCTGCTATAAAGGGATGAGGGGTATCTTCAAATTCAGGGAACTGCAGGTTATAATGTTTCACTGCTTTGGCCATGGCATAATAGGCATCCAGCTTTTTATACAGGTCCACTAGCTCCCAGAGGTGTTTTTTCTGGCGGGTGCGGATCAGGTTATCATAGCGTAAGATCTGTACAAAGGAAAGCGTATCCAGGGACTCTATTTGCAGCAGCTCCGTGAACTCCCGCTGCTGTAGCAGCTGTTGGGCCCTCTCCAGCAGCTGTTTAAGTATTTTTGGGGTAGTATCTGTATTGAATACATCTATCAGCTTACGAAAGCCTTTTATGAGGTTCATGAGCTGGGAGAACGAGAACTTAATGAACCCGTAATCCGGTGCATAAATGGTTTTGGTCATTACAGCGCTTAGCAGCAGGCCGGGGCCGCCGGTGCTGGAAATAGGCTGTATCTGCGCTTCCAGGTAATTTTCTACTACTACAATGGTGCCGTTGGTAATGATCTCCGGCCACTGGGCCTGCTGGGCCAGTATGTATTGCAGCACCTGCTGCCTTTGTTCTATGGTTGCAATATCGGCCAGGGGAGCGCTGAACAGTTGCCGCAGGTATTCGCGGCCGCCCGCAGTAGTGGTAAAGTCTAACCGGTGGAACAGTGAAAATTCTTCCTCCCGGTTAAAAATAGATAGATCGTAATAGGTCGTCTTGTCCAGCTCCATGCAACCGTATTTAATTTTAGTGAATATACGTTTTGTAAGGATGCAGGACAATCATATTTCCATAAAAGTTATTAGTAGTTAGCACAGCATTATGCATTTAACTAACTATCAATCATTACAGGTAAGTTTTTTTTATGCCCCGAACGTAAGCCGGCGGCCCTGTACATTTTCATTGAACCGGCCGTTTTCCCAGGCCAGGTGGCCGCTTACAAAGGTGTGGGTAACGGCTGCCGGGAAAGTATGTTCTTCAAACGGGCTCCAGCCGCATTTGTAGTAAATATTGGGTTTATCTACCATCGTAGCCTGTTGCAGGTCCACGATCACACAATCAGCAAAATACCCTTCCCGCAAAAAGCCCCTTTCCTGTATGCGGAAACAGGTGGCCGGTGCATGGCTCATCTTTTCTACCATTTTTTCCAGGGTCAGGTTGCCTTTGCTTACATGTTCCAGCATCATCAGCAGGCTGTGTTGCACCAGCGGTACGCCGGAGGGCGCCTGCATATAGGGTTGCTGTTTTTCTTCCCAGGTATGCGGGGCATGATCCGTGGCAATAATATCCAGGCGGTCATCCAGCAGGCCTTTCCACAGGGCATGTTTATTATGCTCCGCTTTAATGGCCGGGTTGCATTTGATCAGGTTACCGTAACGCACATAATCATCAGCAGTAAAATATAAATGGTGCACACATACCTCTGCGGTTATACGTTTTTCTGACAGAGGCAGCATGTTGCTGAACAGCTGCAGCTCTTTTTCTGTAGAAATATGCAGGATGTGCAGGCGGGAATTATGCTTTTGTGCAAACTGCACCGCCACTAAGGAGGATTCAAAACAGGCTTCCTCATTGCGGATCAGCGGATGATCGGCAGCGGTAAGGTTTCCTTCTCCCTTCTCTGCCTGAAAGGCGGCCATGTTGGTGCGGATGATCTTTTCATCTTCACAATGCGTGGCAATAAGCAGCTCGCTTTGGGAGAATATTCTTTCCAGGGTCAGGTAATTATCTACCAGCATATTACCGGTAGAGGAGCCCATGAATATTTTTACACCGCACACGCGGTCTTTTTTTGCATTGGCTTTCAGCACTTCCTCTGCATTGTCATTGGCCACGCCCATAAAAAAGGAGTAATTGGCCAGGGAGCGCTGTGCAGCGATGTCATATTTTTCTTCCAGTATTTCCTGGGTAAGCGCAGCAGGTTTGGTGTTGGGCATTTCCATAAAGCTGGTAGTGCCGCCGGCTACAGCTGCACGCGCTTCAGTATAGATGTTGGCTTTATGGGTAAGACCAGGTTCGCGGAAATGTACCTGGTCGTCAATAACTCCGGGCAGCAGGTGTTTGCCTTCCCCGTTTATCTCTTTATGATCAGCATCCAGGGTGATCTGTGGCGCTATTTTTTCAATGCGGTCGCCTTTGATCCATACGTCCTGTACCGTAGTACGTCCTTCGTTTACGACTGCAATATTTTTGATGAGATAATTCTGCATGCCGCAAAGATAATGAGTTGAGAGTTAAACTCCCTACTGCAAACTACCCTTCCAGGTGTATAGAAAATACAAACATCCTGGATTGCATTTTCTCCACCACATTGGAGTAGCGGAGGTCCGGGTTTTTTACATGCACATTGCCCAAACCGTTACTGATCTTAATTTCAGGGGAGAAGATGAAGCTTTCGAAGTAAAACTCAAAACCGGCCCCTAATTCATAACCATAATCTGTAGTGCGGATCTTGGGCAGGTTATCATCGCGGCGGGCGCGGGCATTGGCTGCCAGGTCATAATCAAACTTTAAACCTGCAATCGTATATACGCGCATGTTACCTATGCGGTCCGATTTAAATTTGATCTGTACAGGAAAGCTTAAGAGAATGGATTCCACCTTTTTAGTGGTTTCCTGTATGGGATACATCTCTTTATAATACAGGTTTTTGGAGGCAAATACCAGCTGCGGGTTAAAACGCAAGTCAAAATACTGGCTCAGGCGGGCATTAGCCAGCAGGCCCAGGTTAAAACCCATGGTGCGCAAAGGCTCTACCACCATAATGGAATCGTCCTTCAGGAAAGCCTGCGACTGGGCGAGCTTAAAATTAGAATTATTGGCCGCCAGGGTAATACCAAAATAATAAGGCTTGGCATCATGCTCCAACATGTTCATCATTTGCTGGGCGCACACGGTTGTTGGCTTCCATAGGAATACGAAAAGGGATAGGATCAGCGCGTTGCGCAGTAAATTGAACATATGCCGAAAGTGAGCGTTTTGCATGTAACCGACTGGAAACCAGTGTTAGTTAAAATATTGCACATTACCTGCCCCTGTGGGAAAGCCTTCACTGAATCCGGCAGGTAGCTGTAAGCTGCCTGGCTTTTCGCAATCCATTTTCCCAGCAGTGGTGTTATATAACGAAAATACAGATTATATAATTGTTTAATGGGAAAAACTGTTGGATTTGAAAATTCCAGGATCACCAGTTTTCCGCCAGGTTTCAGTACGCGGCACATTTCTGAGAGCCCTTTTTCCAGGTTTTCAAAGTTGCGCACGCCAAATGCCACCGTTATGGCATCAAACGTCCTATCCGGAAAAGTTATTGTTTCACTGTCGCCCACCTGCAGAGTTATTTTATTTTCCAGTCCCAGCTTAGCTATTTTTTCCTGCCCGAAATGGAGCATGCCTTCGGAAATATCGATCCCCGTTATATGATCCGGTTGCAGCAGCCGGTTGGCCATAATGGCAAAATCGCCGGTACCGGTGGCCACATCCAGCATTTGTTTGGGTTGCAGGGTTTTCAGCTGCCGTAAAGCTTTTTTGCGCCACAGCACATCAATTCCCATGGACATAAAATGGTTCAGGAAGTCGTAACGGAACGCAATATCATTGAACATGGACGCTATTTGCTCCTTCTTGCTTAATTTTGACTCCGCATACGGAACTACCTTCTGAACATTCGCTTTATCTGACATAGGGGGCAAAGGTAGTAAATGTGTAAATATGCAGCTGTGCCAATGTACAGATGCATGCTATTTTAAACTTCCATGGGCTGTGAACCATGGATCATGGACTTTATAATGAACATCAAATCAGCAGCATACCTTATCAGTAACGTGGACTGGCAAAAATGCCCCGCACCCAATTTGCCGGAATACGCATTTATAGGCCGTTCCAACGTAGGCAAATCTTCCCTTATCAATATGCTGGCCAACCACGATAAGCTGGCCAAAACATCCGGTACGCCGGGTAAAACGCAGCTGATCAACCACTTCGTTATTAACGAGGCCTGGTACCTGGTAGATCTGCCGGGTTACGGATTTGCTAAAGTAAGCCAGTCGCAGCGCCGGCAATGGGAGCAAATGATTGAGAATTACCTGCGTAAAAGGGAGAACCTGGTAAATGTGTTTGTGCTGATAGACAGCCGCCATACCCCCCAGAAGCTGGACATTGATTTTATCAATCAGCTGGGTAAATGGGAAGTACCTTTTAACCTGGTATTTACCAAAGCCGATAAAAATACCCAGGCCGAAACCAGTAAAAATGTAAAAGCCTTCCTCAATAAACTGCGTGAAGAGTGGGAATTTCTGCCGCAGCACTTTATTACCTCTACCGTTAAAAAATCAGGCCGCGACGCCATCTTGGGCTTTATTGATGAAATGAACCAACAGTTCAGGACAACCGTGTAAGGTTGTATAAAACCTTGTTATGCAGTTATTTATTGCAGTTCGTTTAGCCTGTATTTTCCGTTGTTATTGCTGATGATAAATTGGGATACCGGAGTTTGCGGAGCTGGCTGGAATAGGGGAGACAAACCTACCGGACGCGTGGCCACGTCCAAAACAGGGGTTAAGATCTACTTACTTCTTCACGGTCAGTTCACTACCTTATTGGCGCAGCTGCTGCTGGCAAAGGCTTCCGGCTTGGCTTTAAAGGCAAAGCCCATACCCAGTATGTAACCCATGGCTTCGCGTAAGGCCAGGTTACTTTTGAACTGGGGATTGGTGTTAATGTCGGCATGCACTTCCATGTCCACATCATACTCCGTGAAAAGATCGCATAGTTCATAGGCAATTTCAATGCTCTTGGCCACTTCGATCAGCATGCGTTCCTTAATGGAATACACATCCCTTGTTTTTTCGTTGTGGATGAACATAAAACCGCCGTGTCCTTCCCGCAGGAAAACGATCACAGTTGCAAATTCAGTTTCTACGCCCTTCACCTGGGAATCTGTGCCAATGCAAACTTTCAGTTTGAAACCACGGCCTGTTTCGCGGATAATGGCCTCGCGCACCTCATCCTTAATAGGTAAGTTAATGGGGTCGCCATTGAATCTTCTCCATTTAAACATGTGATTATAATTAAAAAGTGAATAGGCGTTGGTGTTATACGCGCTCAGTCGGTTACGGAAAGCCAGTCTGTATCTAAAGCCTTGCAGTAGTGGGGAATGGATGGATCCAAAAAAGTCAACCGAATATACGAAAAAAAGTAACAGGTTAATATTGCCCGGTGCTTAGCATAACCAGGGTGCAGGCTTCCAGGGGCTCAATCCCATTTTCAATGGCCAGCCGCTCCAGCTCAGGGTTTTCAGTACCGGGATTAAAGATGATGCGCTTGGGATGCAGTTGCAGAATATAATCATAATAGGCCTGCTGCCGCTGGGGATTCAGGTACAGGGTAATGGTATCTACCGCTTCTACTGCCGGATGTTCTTTGGTCACCGGCGTATCACCGATCTTTTCATCCTTTAAGCCAATGGCTACCACCGGATGCCCGTGCGCAGCCAACCGCGATACGGCCAGGTAGCTATATCGCTGCGGATTAGCGGATGCGCCAATTACTACGGTCAGTTTTTTATTATTAGTGTTGGTAGCCATAAAACTAAGTTAAGGCAATTACCTGGAAAACGGGGCGGCCTGAATAGTGAAATCTTCAATCAATTATCCTGTATTCCGCACCCATCATCTTGCTTTCTACATCCTGTTTTCAGAACAAATGATACGCGCTGCGTGGCAGCTGCTGTAAAATACTTTCAAACGCAGGCTGCAGCTGCGGATATTGAAACGTAAAGCCGGCCTGCGTGATCCTTGCCGGCAGCACCCAGCGGCTTTTTAACAGCAGCTCTGTTTCAGTACCTATCATACGTGCGCCCAGGGCCAGCATCCAGGCAGGAGCGGGCAGGCCGAATTTACAGTGGCCAGCTTTGCGCAGCGTTTGCATAAATGTTTTGTTAGGTATGGGATTAGGCGCGCTGCAATTAAAAGTACCGGATAGCTGCGGCTGTTCATATAACCAGGCAATCATACGGCATACGTCGGTAATGTGCACCCAGCTAAACATCTGCCGCCCATTACCCTGGTATCCGCCCAGCCCGAATTTCATGAGGTTCAGGTAAGGCGCCATCACGCCACCCTGTGCACCTAATGTAATGGCTATACGTAAAACTACTTTCCGTGTATGGGGCAGCGTTATATCGTTAAAGGTCTGTTCCCATTTTTTGCATACTTCTACAGAAAAACCGGTTCCTGTTTCCCCGGTAAACTCGTCCATAGGCCGGTCTTCCGCATGCCGGTAAATAGTGGCAGATGCAGCATTTACCCACAAACGCGGCGGGTGTGCCAGGCTGCGGATGGCTTCCCCTAATACCGTGGTGGCATGGGTGCGGCTGTCGAAGATCTCTTTTTTGTTGCGTTCCGTATACCGGCAGTTCACACTTTTACCGGTAAGATTGATCAGCAGGTCCGCATTTTCCAGCCGGTTTGCCCAGTCCCCCAGGGTTTGGCCATCCCACGGTACATAGGTGGTGCAGCCCTGATCCGGTTTAGGATGGCGGGTGAGGATCACCAGGTCATTCTCTTTTCCAAAATGGTCTATCAGGCCCTGTCCTATAAAACCGGTGCCACCGGCCACTACGATCTTTTTATGTTGTAATAATGGTTTCATAACTTTCAATAATTATTGAAATATGGTGATAAATTTTTTTTACTTGAAGATCTTTAGCAACGTACTATAGAACCAGCTTTCCTCGGACTTTACAAAAGAGTTGATGGTTTTATCAGTATGATGCGCAAACTTGTTGATGTTCTGAATGGAATCTTTGAAAGACTTTACATATTTATCTTTTGCTTCGCCTTCCACATCCTGCAGCTGGTTAAGCACTTTCATAATGGGATCCAGCTCCCGTTTTTTCCGCTCTTTGGCAATGTAGGTGGCTACTTTCCAGATATCTTTTTCTGCGGAGAAAAATTCGCGGCGTTCTCCGGGCACCAGGATGCGTTCTACCAGGCCCCAGTTAATGAGCTCCCGTACGTTCATATTGGTATTGCCCCGGGAAATGTTCAGCTCCTGCATAATTTCATCCGCACTCAGGGGATCGGGCATAATAAGCAGCAGCGCATGGATCTGCGCCATGGTGCGGTTAATGCCCCATTGCGCGCCCAGTGAGCCCCAGGTTTGAATAAATTGTGCTTTTGCTTCCGCCAGTTTCATAGTCTTTCCCTTTTCAGTACCGAAGATAGGAGAAGTTTTTGAATTTTCAAAAATTAGTGAAAGAAAAGTGGTGAGTTGATGGTTGATGGTCCATAGTCCATTGCCTTGTTCAAATAGAAGAAGCGTGGGATTAATAAGGTTAAGATGTAGGATTACAGGGCTTCTTAACAACCACTCACCCCATCGAATGCAAGGCCACTCTATTCCCCTCCGTATCCCGGATAATGGCATAATAACCCAGCTCCATTTCATCCGATACCGGCGCTTTCTCCTGCTCCACATGCCCGCCCGCGGCCGTAACACGCATCAGCACCAGGTTCAGATCATCACCGGCATTCAGGTACACCAGGCTGCCACGCTGGCTGGGTATATAGTCCGGGCCATGCACAATAGCGCCTCCAATGCCGCCACCTTGCGGGTCAAACGGTAAAAAGCCCCTTTGATTAGGGCCCATAACGGAAACGGGCATCTCGTATTCAAAAAGCTGGCTATAGAACTGGCGGGCACGGTCAAAATCATTGACAGGTATTTCAAACCAGTTAAGGGTATTTACGGGCAATTTCATGACAGAACAGGATTAGGATGTTGGGGTATAATTAAATTTACTGAATTCAGCCGAACCGTCCAAGCGGAATAACGGCATACTGTTCATGATAGTTTCCGGGGGATGGTGCCGTTATACGGCAGGTTTTCCTGCCTGTTCACCTGCCAGTGGAATCAAATCGCCTGCAGATCTGCTGCAGCGGTGAGATGTATCAAAAATAAACGGGTCGTTTAAACAACCGGGTATCCCAAATTAAAAAGGGCGAAGCAACTGCTTCGCCCTTTCGTATAGTGATTTGCGTAAGTGCTATACCAGCATGGTCACCGGGTTTTCCAGGAACCCTTTCAGGGTAGCCAGGAAGCGGGCGCCTACTGCACCATCTACAATACGGTGGTCGCAGCTCATAGTCAGCTTCATGATGTTCTGCACCTTGAACTGTCCTTTTTCTGATACTACGGTTTCTTTGATATTACCCACAGCCAGGATTGCGGAATCCGGCGGGTTAATAATAGCCGTGAACTCGTCTATACCCAGCATGCCCAGGTTGGAAATGCTGAAAGTATTACCACTGAACTCCTGCGGCTGCAGTTTTTTGTTCTTGGCTTTTTCATACAGCTCTTTAGCTTCACCGGCTATCTGGCTCAGGGATTTCTGATCTGCAAAACGGATCACCGGCACGATCAGGCCTTCGTCAATAGCTACGGCAGAACCAATATGAATATGCTGGTTGGTGCGGATAAAATCGCCCATCCAGCTGCTGTTCACGAAAGGATGCTGGCGAAGGGCCATGGCAGCGGCCTTGATCACCATATCATTAAAGGAAACTTTTACAGGAGAGATCTCGTTGATGGTTTTGCGGGCTTCCATTGCCTTGTCCATCACCACATCTATTTTCAGGTAGAAGTGAGGTGCGGTGAACTTGCTTTCGCTCAGGCGGCGGGCAATTACCTTGCGCATCTGGCTCAGCGGAGTATCGGTATAACCTTCCTGGCCGGCCGGTACAAATGCAGGAGCTGCACCACCTTTTGCTGCAGCAGGAGCTGTAGCAGCTGCCGGTTTAGCACCGGGTACAAAGCTGTCCACATCTTTTTTCACGATACGGCCGCCATCACCGCTGCCGGTTACCTGGTTAATGTCAATACCTTTTTCTTCTGCCAGCTTTTTGGCAAGAGGGGAGGCTTTTACGCGGCCATCCTTAGCGGCGCCATTGCTTTCTGCGGGAGCAGCAGTAGCTGCAGCCGCCTGCGGTTGGGCAGCACTATCTTTATTTTCAGCAGCTGCGCCACCGGCTGCGGGAGCGGGAGATCCGCCTTCAGCTGCCAGTATAGCATCTACATTCGTTCCTTTTTTACCTACAATGGCTATAATGCCATTCACTTTTGCGGCTTCGCCTTCTTTTACGCCTACGTATAAAAGCTCACCGTCGGCATAACCTATCACTTCCATGGTAGCCTTATCGGTTTCCACTTCTGCCAGCACATCATCACTCTTAACGGTATCGCCTACTTTTTTATTCCATGCTACGATCTTGCCTTCTGTCATGGTATCGCTCAGCAGCGGCATACGGATCACCGTTGCATTCTTCAGCGCTTCGGCTGCTGCAGCGGCATCGCCGGCCGGTTGGGCTTTTTGAGCAGGGGCTTCGGCCTTCGGCGCTTCTGCTTTGGGGGCAGGTGCTGCATCGGCCTTACCGTTGGATGCCGGCGCTTTAGCAGCGCCACCACCTTCCAGTAAAGGTTTATAATCTTCTCCGGCTTTACCCACAATAGCTATGATCTCATTTACTTTGGCAGCTTTTCCCTTTTCCACGCCCACATATAACAGCGTTCCCTCCACATATCCTATTACTTCCATGGTAGCCTTATCGGTTTCCACTTCAGCTATTACGTCGTCTGATTTTACGGTATCACCCACCTTTTTATGCCATTCCGCAATCACCCCTTCTGTCATCGTATCACTTAAAAGGGGCATTCTGATAACTTCTGCCATAGTCTTTAGTCAAAATTTTGCCCAAACCTACAAAAGAAAGTCGAAAGTCGAAAGTCGAATCTCAAAGTAAAGCCGGGAGTTATTAAGTAAGAAATGAGCGGTTAGCGCCAACGTAGTCAGCAATAACCGGTTTAAAAATCCAATTCCATGTTCAGCCGGTCCTTCAGCTCTTTGATCATGGGATAATGCTCCGCCATTAGCTGGAATTGTTCCCGGCTGCTTAGCGGCGCCGGTCCAATATCCTGGGTTTGCTGGCTTTCATCCAGCTGCAGGGTGAGAATAATAGCCGGGTTATTGAACTTGCGTTTAAAAAAGTCGGAAATAGCCAGCTTTTCTTCCTCCATGAACCGAAACTGTACAATGTTCCGGCTTACGATCCCGATCTCTTCCTTTCCCAGCAGGTTAATAATGGCCAGCTGCAGGTTGCTCACTACCGTCATTTTATTGGCTTGCCGGAAAATGTCAATAAACTCTTCCCAGTACACGGCCAGCGCGCCTGCCGTAATGGGCACTGCTTCACGCACGGTGGTTTGCTGCTGTTTGGCTGCCAGGGCTTCCTTCATGGCTGCCAGGCCCGTAAGCTTGCTGCCGGTAGCAGGCACGCCCTGTTTGGCGGGCGCAGTGCGGGTTGCCGGCGCAGTATTATTAGCGGGTGTAGTATTGGTTGCGGCAGCAACAGGCGCAGTAGCTGCGGGTGAACTGGCGGCCGTTGTCGGTATCGTTTGCCCGGCTGCAGGTGTTGCCGGTGCAGCAGTAGCCGCTGTTTTAGCCGCCGGCGGGGTCTCTATCGTTAGCTTAGCGCCTTCATTTTGTGCAATGGAGGCCGCTGTAGCAGGTTTGCCGCTGGCTTTGGGCCCGGCTGCCTGGGCAAAAGGTGCGCGTAATTGCTGTGGCACTGCGCCATCAGGTACTAACTTTTTTTTTACCACTTCGCCCGACTGGTCATCGCCGGCCAGGATAACAGCCTGCTGCAGGTAGCACAGCTTTATCAGCGCCATTTCCACATGCAGGCGTTTATTGCGCGCCATGCGGTAATTGATCTCCGTTTCATTCAGCAGGTGCAGGGCGGTGATCAGGTAGGCCGGGCTTATTTTGCCGGACAGCTGTTTGTACCGGTCCTTCAGGTTACCGGATACTTCCAGCAGATGCAGCACCTTTTCCTCCTTACACATTAACAAATTACGCAGGAACTCCGCCCAGCCGTTCAGGAAGTTATCTCCCTCAAAGCCTTTCTGCAGGATCTCGTCAAATATCAGCAGGGCGCCGGCTACATCCTGCTGCAGCACGGCATCCATTACTTTAAAGAAATAGTCGTAGTCCAGTATGTTCAGGTGCTCCAGCGTATTCTGGTAGGTGAGGCGCCCGCCGGTAAAGCTCACGATCTTATCCAGGGTGCTCAGGGAATCACGCATACAGCCGTCTGTTTTCTGGGCTACCAGATGCAGGGCATCGGCTTCTGCCTGTATATGCTCTTTTTCGCAGATCTCGTGCAGGTGATCTACCGTATCCTGTATAGTAATGCGCTTAAAGTCAAAGATCTGGCAACGGCTCAGGATCGTGGGAAGGATCTTGTGCTTTTCTGTGGTGGCCAGGATGAAAATAGCGTAGGAGGGCGGTTCCTCCAGTGTTTTCAGGAATGCATTGAAGGCGGATGAGCTGAGCATGTGCACCTCATCTATAATATAGATCTTATACTTACCGGCCTGCGGTGCAAAACGTACCTGCTCTACCAGGGTACGGATATCATCCACCGAGTTGTTGGAAGCCGCATCCAGCTCATGAATATTAAAAGAGCTGCCCTCATTGAACGATTTGCAGGAGTGGCACTCATTACAAGCCTCTCCGTCCGGTTGAAGGTTCTCACAATTAATGGTTTTGGCCAGTATACGGGCACAGGTGGTTTTACCAACCCCCCGCGGACCGCAGAACAGGAAGGCATGCGCCAGCTGGTTATTGCGGATCGCGTTTTTAAGCGTAGTGGTAATGTGGGATTGTCCTACTACGGTAGAAAAATTCTGAGGACGGTATTTACGGGCCGAAACGATAAAATTCTCCATATGCAAGCATTCGCAAAGCCCGAAAGTACACATTTTTTCGGACTGTTATCCGCCCGGCGGCGCAGCTTGCCGGTGGCCGGATGCTAAGCGGATATATAGCGAAAAGCAGGACAGATCAGCGGTTCGGCACCTTCTTTTTTTATGGACCTGAAACCGTTTGCAAGAATTAAAATTTACCATGTCTGTAAATTTCTTTAATTTTCTTGCTGATACCCAATCGTTAATTCCCGACCGGTATCCCTTTGAAATAACTATAAACCAAAAGTAGGGGAGTGAATGTTTTACCCGTATGTACAATAAGTCGCAGCTGATCTATTAGGATCCTTCCAGGTTATCTGTAAAAAAGAGACAATACACCATGTATCAAATTTTAATTTAATTAAATGCGCGTTTTACGTATTGCACTGTTTGTCCTGTTGGCCTGTAAATTAATTGTTGGTGTGACAGCTTTCTATTACCATCGTCATAACATGAACCAACTACGGCAGGCTATGCACCAGTTAGAGCTGGAGAATAGTGCCCTGCCCGCAATGGATGCTGCACAAAAGCAGGCTATGCAAGCCCGGCAAGCCGCCATTACGGCCGATTTCAACGGACGCAGTCGGGATATGGAGAATATTATGCTGCTGGTAACTGCATTGTTGGAGGCTACCGCAGTGGTAACCGGCATTATCTGGTGGGACTACCACCGTAAGGATAAACGGCTTAAGAAAGAAAAACAGCATGCCCAAACTGCTGCCAAAGCCCGCTCCGTATTCCTGGCCAATATGAGCCATGAGATCCGATCACCATTAAACTCTATTGTAGGTTTTACCGAACAACTGGCGCATACTCCCTTACAGGAAAACCAGCATGAGCTGTTACATGCCGTAGAGGTATCTGCCGGCATGCTGATGGATGTGGTGAATGATGTATTGGATTTTTCAAAGCTGGACAGCGATTATATCTCTATTCATAAGCAGCCCTTTACATTATACCAGGCCCTGGCAGATGTAACGAACACCCTGCGCATACAAGCCACCAGCAAACAGCTGCAGCTGCATTTTTCCTTTACGGGCAACCAGCAGCAGCATGTGTCGGGCGATGTGTTCCGCCTGAAACAGATCCTGGTGAACCTGCTGGGCAATGCCATCAAATACACGGAAACGGGGAGTATTACCGTAACCGCTAAGCTGGAGAGTACCGGTAAGCAGGGGGTATTGTCCCTGTCTGTGGAAGATACCGGCCCGGGTGTGCCGCCCGAAGTGCTGCCCCGTATTTTTGAACGGTTTTACCAGGTACATTCCGCCCACCATAAGCCTGGCGGTACCGGGTTGGGGCTGGCTATTACCCAGCGCCTGGTGCAGCTGCACGGTGGCAGCATTAGCGTGGAGAGTGAAGTAGGCAAAGGCACGCGCTTCAGCTGCCAGATCCCTTATGAGCTGGCCACTCCTGCACAAACAGTGATTATTACCCAGCATGATATTGAGCAAATGACGGGCAACCAGCTGGAAGGCCTGTATGTGCTGATAGCCGACGACCAGGAAATGAACCTGCTGCTGCTGAAAATAATGCTTACCCGCTGGAAATGCCGGTTTGATATGGCCAGGGATGGCGCCATCGCCTATGAGCTGTACCAGACCAATAACTACGACCTGATACTGCTGGACCTGCAAATGCCGGAAATGAGCGGGCTGGAAGTGGTACAGCACATCCGTGCCGATAAAGACACCAAAAAAGCAAAAGTTCCGGTTGTAGTGCTCACCGCTGATATTGACCGGCACGATGAAGAAGCTTTCCGCAAAGCCGGGTTCAATGACTGGCTGCTGAAACCCTTTAAGGAAAGGGATATTTATAAAAGTATTCTGAAACAGCTGCCCCGGGCCAGAATGCAGGCAAATAACTAATGTGCAGATGTGCAAATATGCAAATGTGCAGATGATGGTCTTCGCTGCATTCCATGCACATTTGCATATTTACAATTTGCACATCACACCAGCGGATGCCGTTTAAACTCCTTCGTCCGGTCAAATAAATAGCGGTAGGTGGTAAGCTGGCGGCTGCGGTAAGCGCCCAGGTTCTCGCCAATATTGAGCATTTTGGGATTAAAATCACCGATCCACTGCATTTCATAATCCTCATACAGGTGCTCTCCCTGTATCAGCTTGGCGCCTTCCACGATCATATAAGCATCCACCCCCTTGCCCTGGAACTCCGGAACAATACCAAACACTATCCCGGTGAATTTGCGGCATTGGCGGGTGTACTTCATCCATAGCAGCTGCAGCTTTTGCCATAATCCGAACTTTCCGTTCATATGTTTGAAGAACTGGTTCAGCTCCGGCAGGTTTAACCAGCAGGCAATAGGCTCATTGTTGTGATAAACAAACCATACCAATTTTTCATCCATCACCGGTTTCATCTGCTTAAAGATCTGCAGGGCCTGCGCCTGCGTCACCTCTTTGCCGCCGTCATGGCTGGCCCAGGCTTTATTATAGATGGTACAAAAATCTCCCGCATACTTTTCCAGCTTATTTTTTTGCAGGTACTGTGCCTTGTAGGCAGGGTCCCTGGCCAGGGCATCATGGCGGATATAGAACTTATCCTGCAGCTGCACCCCGACATTTATGGCAAAGCAGATCTGGTAAAAGAAAGGCCGGAAACCATAGGTTTCAAACAGGTCTTTGTAATAAGGCGGGTTGTAGTTCATACAGTATAGGGGTTCATGAAAACCTTCCGTAAGCAGGCCCCACCAGTTATTACGCTCACCAAAGTTAATAGGGCCGTCCATAGCGCCCATGCCCCTTTCCTGCAGCCAGTGTTTGGCGGTGTCAAATAAAAGGTTGGCCGCTGCCTGGTCATGCACGCAATCAAAAAAGCCGATCCCCCCGGTAAGCTGCTCATCACCCTTAGTGCGGTATTTGCTGTTCACAAAAGCTGCGATCCGGCCAATCCATTGTCCCTGCTTGTTCTTCAACAGCCAGCGCACACATTCCCCATGCCGGAAGGTTTTGTTCTTCTGCGGGTCAAATACAACATTAATATCTTTATCCAACGGACGGATCCATTGGGAGTTATGTTTGTTAAGGTCTACGTGGATCTGTATAAACAGCCGGGCGGTTTGTTCGTTA